>Ga0222712_10000764_pt1 | contig 41010 bp, 31 predicted proteins | sample C33_657DmetaG_FD_165043 | JGI IMG/M metagenome (GOLD analysis project Ga0222712, IMG submission 165043) | Estuarine water microbial communities from San Francisco Bay, California, United States - C33_657D | ecosystem: Environmental > Aquatic > Marine > Unclassified | place: USA: California... | reverse complement strand
TCAGCTATCGCGCCAGATGCTGCGACACCGGTGTTAAACCTCACGGTTCGCGCCTCGGAGAAAGCAAAAGTTGGTTCGCCGGAATGGCCAGTATTCGCAACGCTGGTTGCTATTAAGCAAGCACCTGTTGCTCGCTTTGGCATGACGGTTGCAATCACCGAATTTGCTGCCGACCTGGTTCCTTCGTTCATCGCTCCAGCTGGGCCTCGCCCAGGTGGTGATGCTGTGGCAACACTGAACATTAAAAACAGCGGTAACGCCGATGCTTCAGCACAGTTCCTCGTGGTGCCAGGTATCAAAGACGGTCGTATCACGGGCATCAAAGGTGAATCATGGAAGTGTGCTCGTTTAGCAAGTGCACTTGCTGCCGGCTTTACCATTTGTTCACGTAGTGCTGCACTCAAGGCTGGAGCCGATTCACCATCGATCAGCATTAATTATGCTTCGACAAATAAAAAGTCTTCAACTCTCAATTTGCAGGCTGCATCGCTTGTAGCAACGGCTCGCAATATTGCTGCCGGTCGTGCATCAAAGTTGCCTGTTGCGTTGCGCCCAGCTCTTGCGTTCACAGTGAAGGGTCCAAAAACTATTGTTGACCAACTCGTTGACGTCAAAGGCAATCGAGTTCCTTCAACAATTTTGTTGTCCACTGAAGGCAATGGCGATGGTGCTGTCTATTCATGGAAGCAACTGTGCACCACTGCAGATGAAGTGAAAGCGTCAAATGGCGAATGTAAAACAGTTACGCCGATTGCACAATGGTTTGAAAATTCTCCATCAACTGGGCCAACAGCTTCTCTCATTACGCCAAAAGTGACAACAGATACAACTTTGTTGTTCGACGTCACTGCAACCGAAGGCGGAGCCTCATCAACTGTGCGTACTTCACTTGTTGTCGTTCCTCTCACAACTGTTGAGGGTCCAACTGGAGAGTCGGCAAGCGGAGGCGGTTCATCTGTTTTACATCGCGTTCCAATGCAATCAGTTGGTTCGACCCGTGCCCTCAGTGCAACTGCTCCAACCTCGGGAACCGGTGATGCCACTTTCACTACTTCTTCCGATACCGGAGTGTCTATTAACGGAAACGTATTTGGCGGTACCAGGGTCACTGTCGCCCAAAGTGGAGCGGTCTCGCTAACCGCCACTGCTACTGGTGTCGGTGCAATAACTTACGCATGGTCACAGGCTTCTGGTCCGAACCCGTCGGCCATCGCGTCTGCGGTGACAAATACAGCAACTTTGGCGTTCACTGCACCTGCAGCAAACACCACTATTTCGTTGCGCATTGAAGCAACCGACTCGCGTGGAGTGAAAGCTTCTGAGATCATTACTGTTCTTGTTGGCACTGGCGGTAATGCTGCTGTTGCTGCCGCTATCACCGAAGGTGATGGTCCAATTGTCGTCGACACTGCAAGTGCATTCACATTGAATGCAACTGCTACTGGCGCAGGGGCAATTACTTATGCTTGGAGCCAAGTATCGGGCACTCCTCTTACATTGTCCAATGAAACGTCTCCAGCCGTCACGGTTGCTGCCACAGGTGTGTCGGGCTCTGCCACCTTGTTGGTGACGGCAACCGATGCGTCTGGCGCAAAAGCATCTGACCTAGTGGTATTACAGCTTGTACCAAGTGGAGCACCTGCTCCGCTTTGTGATTTCGTAGCTGCAGCATCAAGTAAATCTACAACTGGCTTGCAGGCAACCATTGATGCCATTGGCATTAGTGGTTTGGATCTCACTGCATTTGCTGTGTCGAGCTCTACATGTACAGCGGCTTCAAAAGTTACGTTCGCAGATGCAACATTCTCGCTTGGCAACTACCTCACTGTTTCTGGAGCATCTGGCTCAGTATCGGCAGCGGGCCTCACCATTCGTACCGCACGCTTTACCGCACCAGAAGACTGGGGTTCTCCGCAGTTTGCAATAGCAACAACTGATGCTGTGGGCTTGTTCATTCCGTTCTCTCGTGCAGGTGCATCTATTGGAGCTTTTGAAGGTGAAATAATCGCCACATCAATGCCATTCTTGAAGTTGCCGGCTGGTTATACGGCGTCGTCGGCACTTCGATTCAGTATCAATGCCGAGGGCACAAAAGCGGTATCGCTCGATGCGGAGGCAACGAGTGCAGCCGTGGATGGCAAAACGCCAACAGCTCGTGTATTTGGTGCAATTTCTACCAACGGCACTTTTGCTCTTGAAGGTTCAATGACTAATGCAGTCAACTTGTTTGGCGTTGCCGTCGACTTTGCAGGCAAGGTCACCAAAACCGATACCGCTAAAAAAGTATTAGTCAACCTCTCAGGTTCGCTCAAGGGTCCAATCACTTTGACCCCAGGTTTCGTGTTGAATGCATTGTCGGCTTCGCGCAACGAAACAGGAGTTGTTACTGGCTCAGGTACTGTCACCATTGGAACGGCGCCTTCAGCGCTTGAACTCACGACCGAACTGTTGTACACCGATGAGAAGAATCACTCTTTGAAGGTGACGGCAGCAACGCCCAATGGGTCATGGACTGCCGCAAAAGATGTAGTAATTCCTTTGAAGAGTGCATCTGGCTCTTATGCAAATGTAAATGGTGCGCGCGATATTGCCATCAAGGTTGTAGGAGGTAACTCAACTCCAATGACTGGTCTTGAAATTAAGTCGCCATCAATTGAGGTCACTGCCAAATGCGCTGCCGATGCAGCGTGTGCGTTGGCAATGAAACTCAGTTCAACGGCAGAAATCACCTTAGGTTCTACAGTCGGTTCGGGAAGCCTTGAAGGTAGTTTCGACACTGCTGCTAAGTCGGCTTCTTTCACAGCAAAAGTTGCTTCAATTGAAGTTGCAGCAGGCTTAGAACTCTCGGAAGCTTCACTTGCTATTCAGGCCACCAAAGTGGGTGCTGCAGACCAAACAACGTCCATCACCATGACGGGCTCGATGAATGTATTTGGCACAAAGGTAAGTGCCTCTGCAACGTTCAGCAAAGAAAACGTGTTGCTCAGCGCTGATGTAAAAGATTTGGCAGCTTTTGGCGCCGATGGGCCTGTTCTAAAAGCAGGTCAACTTGTGTGGTCATTACGTGATCTCTCTAGCTTCACGCCAAAGGTGCCTTCGTTGCCTACCTTCAAGGCGGTACCACTTTCAGCCAAAGTGCCTCGCTTAATAGTTGCAATAGCGATGCCCGCTGCGTTGAAAGAGTTCACGGGCGCTAGTGGAGAAGTGAGCGACTTAGCTGTTCAAGGTGAAGTGAACTTCTCAAATGGCGAGTTCTCTCTTGCTGCGTTGTTCTCTGACCCTGTCTTTGAATTGAGCGGAACCATTAGCAATAAAGCTGGTGGCGATAAGACTGATCTTTCAAAGAGCTATTTGTACAACCTCACTGGAAAAGTGAAGCGTCCCATTGAGTTGAATAGTGTTGTTCAACTCTCAGACTTCGCGTTCACTTTTGGTAACACAGTTCCCGGTGGCAAGCCATCACTGAGTGGAAACGGAGCTGTAGGCATCACTGTTCCAGGTGGAACCGTGCTCACTGTCAAGGGAACCTTTGCTATTAAATCTTCAACTGACTATGCGGTGACGCTGTCGGTTGGGGCAACCAGTTCATCGTTTGAAGTGGGTGGTGGTGGCCCGCTCGTTCTTGGCGAAGTCAATGGTTCGTTCACTCGTAATGCAACGGGAACCAGTTTGCTGATGGATATGTCGTCGGCAGTTGTGTGGAATCCAGTCTCTGGAATCACCATACAAAAAGTGACTGCTAACGCTGCATTTAATTGTGCAACAGGTGCCAAGTGCATAACAACATTCAACGTGAAAGGAACTCTCGGGTTCGATATTGGTATCGACTCGTTAAGCAGCATTGCAGTTGAAGCAAACCTCGACAGTGCTGGTGTATTTGTCTTCACTGCCAAGTTCTCAGACATGGTCTTTTCACCCGATGTCAAGTTGACCTCACCGACCATTGTGCTCACGGTTCCTCCTGCAGTGAAAGCTCCTGCAACTGGTACATCAGCAGCCACAACACCAACTAAGACGACTCAACCTTCTGTTACGGCAAAATTGTCGGGAACAGTAGAACTGTTTGGTACAAAAACAACTTGCGAAGTGACCTTCGGTGCTGGTGTTTTGATGGAATGTGTATTTCCGAAGTTCAAATTGCCAGGCTTTGACTACGACTTCGATATTGGCAAGTTTGCTTGGATGTTGAAGGCTCCATCAATCAGCATTCCTTCCATTAACTGGTCGCCAAGTTTGCCGAACCTCAATTTGCCTTCAATTAATCTTGGTCTCAACGTGCCACGTCTGAGCTTCTCGCTTCCGATGCCAGAGATGATCAAAGAAGTGACGGGTACTGCAACATTCGGACCCGTTTCTATTTCCGGTTCATGGACTTTTGCCACGGGTGCATTGAGCATGACGGCAGCATTTAAGACAGACAAAGTTGAGATTGACGGATCCATTTCACGGCCTGCAAGTTCAAAGCCTTGGGAGTATGCCCTTGTTGCAAAGGTCGTCTCGCCTGTTGAGGTAATCAAGGGCGTCATGATTGATCGTTTAGATATCCGCATGGGTGGTACAACGACTGGTCCGGTGAAGGGTAGTGGGCAACTGTCGGTGGCTACCGATACTGGTCCACTCGTGATGCCATTTACCTTGAACTACACAAGTGCAACGAATTACGAATTTGTGGTTGCAACGCCTGAAAACTCAACGGCATCATGGACGCCATTTAGTGGCTTCTCCATTCCGTTAAAGGGCGTGACGGGAACCGTGGTCCGCAAGGACAATGTAAAAACGATGAGTATCGGCTTTAAGTCCAGCACTGACTATGTGCCATTCCCTGGCCTGAAAATCACTGAACCTGGCGTTCTCATTAACGCAACCTGCAACATCGGCACACCTTGTGACATTGGTTTCGGAGCACAAGGAAAACTCTTTGTTGATCTTGGAAATGGATTCACAGGGCCTACTGAAGTGAAGGGCAGTTTCAATAAGGGCGAAGCAAGTCTGAGCGCAACCTTCACTGCAGATATCAACCTTGCGTCTGGTGTCACCATCACTAAACCAGGCTTCTCGCTTGCATTTACAAAAGCCGCTGGCGTGACAGCTGGGGTATCGGGTAGCTCGAATTTGTTAGGTACTACCTTGAGCATGGGCGCTGCGTTTAGCTCAAAGGGCGTTCTCATTACAGCGGGAATGAAAGATTGGACTCCCGTACCGGGAATGACGTTATCGAAGGCTTCTTTCGCGCTGTCATCGTACGACGCAACGGGTGTTGTCTTGGCGGGAGCTGAAGATTTAGGGAAACTCAATATCGCTAAAGCAACACCAGTGCTCATTGCCAGTTTCAATGTTCCAAGTTGGTTGCGCGAGATGTTGAAGCAACCGAACTTGACCAATGTGCCCATCACTATTCCGCTCAAAGACCTAGCGGGTGGCAAGTTGCCAGCAATGAAGATCATGCTGCCAACGCCTAATGACTGGTTCATGTACAAGTCGGGTGGCTCTTCAATGCGCTTCACTGCACTTGGTTTTGAAGTGAGTGGTTTGCCAACACCATCGATGAGTTTGATCGGCCAAGCCGAAATGCTCACGGGTGCAGCAAATGAAACACCTATTCCACTTGAGATGCGTGGAACAGTCACTCCCACAAGTATCAGTTTGAGTATGAGCCTTGGAACCGATCAGAAAACGGGCAAGCCATTTGCATGGACAAATGCATTTGGTATTAGTGAACTCACACTTACTGAAGCTGCCATCCAAGTCGGTATCACTCTCACTGCACCAATGCCTTTGCCGAGCCTCGGCATTGCCGCAACAGCGCAGTTGCCGTCGTCATGGCGTTCGCTCTTAAACATGGATGCGGGAGTCGCAGTTCGCCTTGTTGCAAACATCGATGTTTCTAAGCCATGCTTCCAATTGCAGGCCGGAACATTGGGCGCTGACAAAAAGACCATCTCTGCTGGTACTGCCAAGGTTGCAAGTATTGCTGGAGGTGCACTCACGTCAACGTATATGAACATCACCATTGCTCCAATTGGGTGCACGGTAGGCAACGTATTAGTAGAACCAGGTGTCTCTGCCGGCTTTGTTGGAACCGTTTTCGGAACCAATGTGTCGGTGAATGCTCGCATCAGTTCAAGTCCGTTCTCACTTGTTGCCGACATGTCCGTTGGCTCTTTCAACGTTGGAGCAGTAAAAATTGACGAGACCCGCATGGGTATCAAAGTCTCGCCAACAGAGAACTTCATCTCATTTGCAGGTGGTGTCACTATCGGCAATACCAAGGTGGCGGTGAGTGGTAAAGCAGGAGCGAACCTCACTGACGGGCCATTCCTCGACATGACCGGTTCAATTAGCCAACTCGTTATTGTTCCTTCACTACTTGAAGTGAACAGTGCACAACTCACCATCAATTTGAAGCCATTGAGAGGTGTTGCCAACATCGTGGCCTCGGGTGACTTCAATATTCTGGGTGCGCCGAGCAAGGTTGCGCTCAATATGCAAATGGCCAACTATCAATTGCAGTCACTCTCTGCGAGCTTGACAACAAGACGGACAATTGCAAACTCGGTCACTCTCGATGGAACATTCAACATCGCCTACACAAAGGGTGCTGCCCCAACGATTGCCTTTAACGCGACTGCCTCGGTGGCGGGTTACGCCCTCGGAACCGCGACGGGTCGTATCGACGGTAACCAAGCATCCATTGTGGGAACCGTAAATGTTGATGGAGTCTTCTCAGCTCAAGTTAGTGGCCAGGTGGTATGGCAGGCGGGGGCAGGTGTCAACGTCATCAACAGTGCAGGCCAATCGGTTACTGCTGCAGCTGGTGACTTCCGTTTCGCGGCTACCAACATTGGCATGAACCTCGGTGGCTTTGGAGCCGCTGGCAACGTCGCTATTGGGCGAGCTCAAGGCGTGGTCTACGGGAAATTCGATGCATCGTTCGCCATCGGCTCGGGCGATGTTGGTGGAACCGTTTACGTAGGAGGTTCCTTTGATACTGCTGGAAACTTCTCGTTCACGGGTTCGGGAAGTTTGAGCTTGGTGGCATTTGGTGCATCAGTGAGTGTGAGTGGATCCAAGAGCGGATCCAACTGGAGCTTCTCCATGAGTTCCAATATCACTGTGATGGGTGCAGTGAACGTTGGGTTCAGTGGAAACTTCTACAAGAGTGGGAGCCAAACACGCTTTACGATGAGAGGTTCAGCAGCGCTCAATGCTGCAGGAGTTGCTGGTAGCGGAAGCTTCCGTATCTCGAACGAACCTGGTCAGTCGGGTATGTACGTCGATGTGTCTGTCAACGTTGGGGGCATCGTCTCTGGTTCAGGTGCGATGTGGGTAGGTGCTAACGGTTCATTCAACGCATCAATTTATGTTTATATGAACTTGCGTGTTGTGGGTGCGTATGGGTATTTGTACATCAGCAACAACAACATGACTATAGATGCCTATCTCACTATGCCGGGAACGGGCATCAACTTCCGCGTGTACGGGTACATCAACGCAAATGGTTCATTCCAATTCACAGCATCAGCTGGATCAGGGAGTTGGAGCACCTATGTTTACGCTGGTATCGCACAGTTCTGGTTCGGTGCGTCTTGGTCCTCATCAATCACCATCACAAGTTGGGCGCCATTCGTGTCCGTCTCTGTGAGTGGATCTGCCTACCTAGACGCCAGTTGGCCAAGTTGCTGGTGGGATTACTATTGGTACCGAACCTGGTTCGGCACATGGTGGAAGATTTGGTACATGTCTTGTGGTTGGGGTGGTCGGTATCGGTGGATCAACGCTGGTATTGGATTCAATACCAACCCTGGAAATATCTGGGTCAACCTGAATGGTTATTACTTTGGTTTGAGATAAGAGATTTTCACTCGAGAAAATACATGAACAAACAGGGTTGTTGTTAGCGGTCATTTTGCTGGCAGCAACCCTGTCGTTTGTGATGTCCAGACAACTTTGGATGTGGTTGATGGCTGACCAAATAGACACCATATTTGTTGAGTAACAGATCTGTGTGAACTAGTATTTAAGCATGTCAAAAGATCGTGAACCCATCAGAATTCTTGCCCATGAATCGGTAGCCGAAGGCATTAACGAGCGGCTCCAAGCAGCAATGTCTCGCCGTAAATTCCTGAGTGCAATTGGTGCAACAGCTGCTGCTGCAGCGCTCGCAAGTTGCGGCGACAAGGTGTACAACTATTACGGCAGCACAGGACCAACTGCATCAACATTGGTCGAGCGGCGTATGAACCTTTACAGCTGGGCCGACTACACCGACCCAGAACTTTTGGCCGCATGGGGTGACACAACGGTCGCCATTTTCAACTCTACTGAAGACCTCATTGCCAAGCTCACGGCAGCAAATGGTAAGAGTGGATTCGATGTTGTTGTACCAACTGGAATGTTCATTCCTGAAATGGTGCGACGCGAACTTCTTGAACAACTCGACTTGACAAAAATTCCTAACTTCAATCAACTCGATGCCCAATACACCGATCAGCCATGGGACAGGAAAAATACCTACTCCGTTTGCAAGGCCTGGGGCACCGTGGGCTGGTTGTACGACTCCACTGTTGTAACAAAGCCCATCACAACGTGGAAAGAATTTGTTGAAGCAGCGAAGGGTGAAGCAAGTGGTAAGACATCAATTATTGATGCCCCAATTAACTCCACTGGGTTGTACTTCTGGGCAAATGAAATTGAGTGGGACCTCGACAACGAAGAAGCAATGGCTGCATGCAAGAACTTCTTGCTGAATGAACTTGCACCTCATCTCAGCGGTCTCGACTCTGCGCCACAAGGCGTCATTCTTGACACCCCATATGCGCTCTCTCAGACATTCAATGGCGATGCACGTCGTGCCATGCTGGCATTGAAAGAAGCAGGGCAAGACGTGAGCAAATGGAAGTGGGGAGTAGGTGCTCCGACAACTGAATTGTGGATGGATAACTACTGCATCGTGAAGGGCGCTCGTCATAAAGAGGCCGCTTACGACTACATCAACTTCATGCTCGACCCATTGAACTCTGCCCGTGAAGCAATGTTCATTGGCTCACACACAGGTTCGGCAAGCTTGGAAGCAATGTTGCCATCAGAGCTTCCTTTCAAGGAATTCATGAGCTTCGCTCCTGAGGAAGTTGCGCGCATGGTTCCTGGTAAATACTCGGAGGGTCTCAATACCGCTATTGCGATTCACGAGGAATTGCGTAAAAAGGCATCTGCTGGTACTCCGGTTAAGGGATGATCATGTCGCGGAGTAAAACCTGGGTGCAATTGGGCTCAGCTGTCATTGTGGGAAGTGTTGTGCTTTTGGCATGTGGTGGAGGAGCCGCGAGCGGTGGTGGAAAAGTTGATGCACAGGCTGCCTTGGCCGACCTCATCGTGGAAACACCTTCTGCGGCCAAGGCCGGCTCAAAAACATCAGATGTTTCCTGCTCTGGCCCTGCGCCAAGTGAATTTGGCTCGGGAGAATTGTGTGTCGACTCTGGGTATCGCCAAGACAGCAAATTTTCTTTCGCCAACTGGGGCAACTATCAGTACACAGGCGACACCTTTAACGCCGATGAGTTTGTGACGTTGTTTGGCGCAGCAAATGTGTGTGTTACAGGTACAGCAGCAAACTGTGTGCTCACAACTGAATCACAAGCTCAGCTCGACAAACTCAACAAACAGGTTGCTGGTGGTCGTTGTGAAGGCATGGTGGTGATGAGTGCACTTTTGGCAGCAGGCGCAGTGAAATTGGAAGACCTACAGCCCGGTGCGAAGTCGGTTTCCGACCTCGACCCCAACGACCCGAAGTTGTTGAAGCAAATCAACTATTGGTGGGCTACGCAGTTTTCTCCGCAGGTTGTTGCCGACACCAAAGTTATTCGTGAAAAAGGAATTAAAGGTGTGCTCGACGGAGCCTTGCGGGGTATGCGTAAAGGCGTATTTGCCACAATGGGAATTTATACGAAGTCGTCCGGTCATGCGCTGTTGCCTGTAGGTGTTACTCGCTCTGCCGATGGAACTTTCAATATTATCGTGTACGACAGCAACTTTCCCGATCAATTGTCGCGCGTGGTCATTGACCCCGTGAAAGAAACTTGGATTTACCTAGAAGGTGCCGTCACCCCAGGCCAAGCCACTGGTGGTTGGTCGGGAACTTCAGGAACCATTGAACTCACGCCTCTCGTTTCGCGTGAAGGTGGCTCTACTTGTGAGTTCTGCGACGATAAATCTGCCAGCCAACTTGAAGTGAATGCAGAACTCGTTCCGCTTCCTGCAGATGGCGTCCTTGATTCACTCTTTAAACCTGATGCGGAATAGTTACCACGTATCAATCATGGGGCGTTTTTTGCCCGTGCGTTGTGGGGTAGGCGGGTAACTGCGCAGCATGCCGGCAATGCGTATGCGCGTGTCGGCAGGGTCAATAACTTCATCAATTTCCATGTGTGAAGCCATGTTGAGTGCGCTGCCGCGTTCGTAGGCGCTCGCAATGAGCTTGTCTTCTAAAGCTTGACGTTCAACTGGGTCGGCAATGGCATCGAGTTCTTTTTTGAAACCAAGTCGTACTGCACCTTCTAAACCCATGCCGCCGAATTCACCCGTTGGCCACGACACTGTAAACGACGTGGCGTGGAAGCTTCCTCCCGCCATTGCTTGTGCACCGAGGCCGTAACCCTTACGTAATACCACGGTGAGCCAAGGAACAGTGATGCTGCCTGCGGTAACAAACAAGCGGCTGAAGTGGCGTACTTGGGCTGTTTCTTCTGCTTCGGGGCCAACCATAAAACCAGGTGTGTCGCACAACGACACGATGGGAAGATCGTGCGCATCGCACAGTTGAATGAATCGCGCCGCTTTATCGGCCGCATCTGAATCGATTGCACCACCGAGGTGTGCAGGGTTGTTGGCAAGAAGCCCCACAGCAAAACCTTCAATGCGCAAAAGCGCTGTGACGATGCCAACGCCAAAGGCGGAGCGCAGCTCAAGAAATTTACCACCATCAGAAATTGCACTCAGTGCAGCGCGAATATCGTAAATGCGCGTGCGCTGTTCAGGAACAACGTCGCGTAATGCAATGTCGTTTCCTGGTTGAGGAGTGGTGCGTGGCTGCACAAAATAGTTGAAATACTTTTTTGCCGCTGCAACAGCTGCTGCTTCATCGGCAACACGAATATCGACCACGCCATTTTTAGTTTGCACGTCAATAGGGCCAATGTCGGTGGCAGCAACTTTGCCGAGTCCGCCGCCTTCAATCATGGCTGGGCCTGCCATGCCAATGTTTGAATTTTCTGTAGCAATGATGACATCACAACAACCCAGTAGGGCAGCGTTACCTGCAAAGCAGTAACCCGAGGTGATGCCAATCATGGGCACTAAACCCGACAATTGCCCGAAGAGTGCAAAGGCCATGGTGTGCAGCCCAGTCACCCCAGAAGCATCGGTATCGCCAGGGCGACCACCTCCACCTTCAGCAAAAAGAATGACAGGCAAGCGCAACTCTGCAATGAGTGCAAAGAGCCGATCTTTTTTGATGTGGTTCAACAAGCCTTGCGTACCAGCAAGAACGGTGTAGTCGTAGGAAACAACTGCACATGGGTGGCTGTTCATGGTGGCAATTCCTCCCACCAAGCCATCGCCGGGAGTATTAGCAATGAGGTCTTCCATGGTGCGACGCTGACGCTGAGCAGCGATAGCGAAACTGCCGAATTCTTGGAATGAACCTTCGTCTACGAGGTCGGCAATATTTTCACGAGCCGACCTCTGGCCGCGTGCGTGCCGCTTCGCCATCGCTTCAGGTCGTGCGGCATCAGCGGTGAGATTGCGGCGCTGTTGATAGCGCGCGAGGTCTTGTCGTTCTGCGGCGGGTGCATTTTGCTCGGTATCAACTTTGCTTGCAACAATTCCAGGTGTAATGGTGAGAAGTAGTTGCCCTTCTTCGACGGTGTCACCCACTGCGACGTGTACAGACGCAACGGCGCCATCAACATCACTCGATACTGGGTGTTCCATTTTCATTGATTCAATAACAATGAGATCTTTGCCCGCAGCAACGGCACTGCCCACGGTCGCATGAACAGCAATGACCGTTCCGAGAAGCGGTGATGTAACACGAATTTCCCCCATAGACATAGTCTTGCCGATGAGCCTGGGGCGTTGTGACTCGGGGAGTTATCTCACCCCAAGGGCGGCGCGGTCGAATGCGCTGAGTTTGCCGCGGGTGACCCATACATCGGCAATGTCGACCTCTTGTGCTTTTTCCTGCACCACGCTGGGTTTTTTGAGGCCGGCTTCTTGCCAGTCGCGAATAGCAATGTTTCCCGCTCGCTGGCCATAAGACCCAGTGCCATCGGTGAGGCCGCGCAACAAGAGGGTGTTGGTGTTCACCTTTCCGATGAAAACAGCGGGACGTGTTTTGCCAATGCGGTCTGCATCGTGTGCTCCGGGTATTCCGGAAAATTCAAGAAACGCATCGACAATGTCGCCAGGTTCAAGAACGTACATTGCGTCGAGCGTGAGTTCGCCGAGTGAGTGTTGTGTTGTGCGCAAAGTGTGCGCCACGAAATCGACGAAGGTAAGTTGCCCGCGCAGCTCTTCAAGGACCACATTAATTTTCTGCTCGACTTCTAATTCGTGTGCACGTGGTGAACGCGAGGTCATGGTTTCAGAGCCATCAACGGCCTGCCACGTGAGAGTGGTTTCTGTGAGTGCGGTAACACGTGCGCGAATAATGTGGCGAGCACCTGGTGGCGGTGCAGAGTTGAGGTGCGTTTTCTTTTGCGGCGGTGGTGGCGGTGCGTGGCGTCGTTTTACTTCACGCATGCGCTCGCGGCGTTCTTTGTCGGGCAGCTGGCGCAACGAGCGTGGAACAATTTGCTCAACGGTGCACGTGGTGGGGGTGATGCTTACTTGTAAGCGCACGGTGTCGGACTCTTGAAGTGTGCCAAGGGTTGCAGAAAACTCTGCGCTCAGTGTTCCTACGAGACCACCGTTGAACTCTTCCCAAGCCCATGAGCCATCGTCGTTGCGCCGTAAGAATTCGGCAGTAACAATGCGTTGCTCTTCTTTTACTTTGGGTGCTGGGGCAACATGCAAAGAGGCACTTGCCGGAACTACTTTTCGCAGTTCGGAAAGTGCCTCTTCAAAAGCATTTGGCTTCTTCTTTTTACCCACAATGTGAAGGTAGCGCACCCATGAAACATGGGTTGGCGTATTTACTCAGGAAGTGGGTAATGCACGCCTGGAATGCCAGGAAGAAGTGGGTTTGCCCACTCTGGTCGTGGCAAGAGGCCAGGGTATGCGCCTGGTGCCATTGGTGCGGTGTCGCTGTTCCAGTCATGGTGGATTGGCTGCAATTGGTAGTAGCCGTTACCTGCGTTAGTGCCACCGTCAACCAAGAGGTCGTGGCCGGTGATGTAGCCAGCCATGTCGGAAGCGAGGAACATTACTGGTGCAACAATTTCTGGAATTTCGCCCAAGCGACGCATTGGGGTGCGTGAAGCAATCCATTTATCCATGCCCATGCCTTCAAGAGCAGCACGTGTCATTTCGGTAATGATGAAGCCAGGGCTCACAGCATTCACGCGCACGCCACGGTCGGCCCATTCGCAACCGAGTTGCTGAGTGATGTTGCGCAACGCACCCTTTGCAGCGGTGTAGGCAATGATGTTCATTTCGTTTGCGCCGCTACCCATGATGGAGCAGATGTTGACAATGTTGCCGCTCTTTTTCATGAGCATGTGCAAGCCAACTTCACGCATGTAGAGGAATGCACCGCGAAGGTCGACAGCCATGATGTTGTCGAAGGTTTCGGTGGGGAAGCGCTCGGCGCCAATTCCTAATACGTCAGAGATACCTGCGTTGTTGACGAGTGTGTCGATGCCGCCGAATTCTTTGATGCCGGCTGCAACAACTCTTTTTACATCGTCTTCTTTTGAAACGTCGCCGGTAACGCACAACACTTTGGCGCCGAGCTTGCGGCATGATTCGCCAGTTGCTTCAAGCAAGTCTTTTGAGCGTGCGGTGAGCACCAAGTTGGCACCAGCTGCTGCAAAGCCTTCAGCAAAGCTTGCGCCAAGGCCGTAGGAAGCGCCGGTAATGAGCACTGTCTTTCCCGTGAAATTAAACATGATGTCCCCTGTACTAGATGTCGAATGTGGTGAAAATGGCCGCTGAAAACAAGCCGTGTACAGAAATTAGTGGTTCTCATGCCTTGGGGGCGAATGCGGACGCCGTGTCACACCCTTTCGTCATGATGCGTACGCAGAAAGGTGGGTTCAATAGGTGAATTCCGACAACTCTTTGGTGGTGGTACGGCGTTTGAAGAGGGCGCTTGGCGACTTGGGCATCCGCCCGCAAGTAGCTGGGGGTGAAGACTGGGTGGGTGTCGATTCCGACCATGGTCAGGTCGTTTTCCATGCGGTCGGCATTGCCGATGCATCACGCTTGGCCAATCTCCTAGAAGACCTTGCTGCCCACGCCGAACGCGGCCGGTCGTATTTCCCGCCTGTTGAATTAGAGCCCGAAGAGAGCCACTACGAGGCCCAATCCGGTCAGTTCACCCCTGTCACTGCTCCACACGACCCGCCATACCCTGCGTCGCAATATCACCCGCGGGTGGGTTTGTGAGGGGAACCGAGGCCCTCGCCGCCTATCCGCAAGAAATCAGCTATCACGAGTGGTGGCGGTTGTGGTCATATGTCAGCGCGCTCAGCATCTCCGATGTCGAGGGCCACTCGCTATGGCTGGTGGTGAACGACGGCAAACGCACGTGGCACTACGAAACCCCGTTCATGCATTTTGAGTTGTTCGGTGGCGATGTTCCAGAGTGTCCAAACTTTGCACTGCCCGTGTCGCCACGTGTTGCCGACTTCGGTACCGAGCTTGCCACTGGCTCCGACGACGCTGTTTTGAGTTGTGTCGATGCAGCATCGCTCATGGTGAAAACTCCGCGTGGTTCCATCGTGTTCGACCTGCCCACCGATACGCCACTTGAATGGTGGGACGGCAAAGTAGCTGCGTGTACGGCAGTGGTCAACGCGCAAAGCTTGCGCGACGTATTGCATTGTGCTCGCACCGTTCCACATGGTTTTCGTGTTCCCGACTACGGGCCACCCATTTGGTGCATCATTGAAAACAATGAAGTGAAGTTCCATGCCGACTGGACTCGTTATGGTTTTGGGCGCAGCACCGCCACTCTTCCTGCGCGTACTCAAGGTGTAGCGCAGTTTCACAGCAGTATTTCGTACGCAATGATGGTGCTCAACTGTTTAGATACCAGCGACGACCCCGACGTCACTATTTACGTCGATGCCGAAGGCGGAACAGGTTGCACGCTTGTCAGTAGTGAGTGGCGTATCACCACGCTTTTTGTCGACCCAGTTGCAGCTGCATGGAGCGGTGCCTTGTGGAGTGCATTGCGCGCATCCAACATTCAATACATCAACGACGGAGCAACAGCGGCCGAGTTCGTGGTGAACGGAGCACAATTACGCGCCAGCATGCATGGTGGTATAACGCCTGTGTGCCGTTTATCTACCGTTATTGCGCGCGAAGTGCTGTGCAGTGCCGATCTTCTCGCCGAGCTCAACACCGTGAACGCCAAATTCGCGGGCATCAATTTGTGGTGGGAAAACGACATGATCGTGGCGGTCACCGATATCGACATGTCGCACATCGGCGACATTTCTGCAAAGGCAGAACGCTTGGTTGAAGTAACGAAAAGCCTGGGGTTGCTGCTCGCTTCTTTGTAGTGGTTAGTCGCGGCGTTCTAAAATAGTAATTGCGCACGCGGCTTCTTCAAGCCCCACAACGCCGCCACCATTTTCTGCAAGACCAATGCGCGCATTTGGCACTTGTCGTTCACCGGCTTCGCCGCGCAGTTGAGTTACCAACTCATACACCATCGACAAGCCAGTGGCGCCTACAGGGTGACCTTTCGACACGAGCCCGCCAGAAGTGTTGATAGGAACAGTCCCGCCAGGGCCTGTTGCGCCCGATTCCACAAATGCACCACCCTTGCCAATATCGCAAAAGCCAAGCATCTCTGACTGGTAGATCTCACAAAATGCTGTTGCATCGTGCACTTCGGCAACGTCAACATCGCTCGGTGCAATGCCTGCAACGGCGTAGGCCTTGCGTGCTGCGTGATACGAGAGCGACGGTTCATCGAGGTTGCGATATTTACCGCCGGTGAGTGCTGTTGCTTTCAACTTAATGGCGCGCGCTTGCACATTGGCGGGAAGAGATTTCAAATAGTCGGTGCTGCACAACACGGCAGCAGCGCCACCGTCGCCGATAGGCGCACACATGGCGCGTGTGAGTGGAAATGAAACGGGGCGATCATTCATCACTTCATCAACCGTCATGGGGAAGCGGTACTGGGCCTTGGGGTTGTGCACTGCATAGTTGTGGTTCTTGGCGGCCGCAATAGCAATTTGTCGTTGCGTGGTACCAAATTGCTTCATGTGCACAGCGGCTTGAATGCCGTAGGTCTCCATGAAGATGGTGTGGCCTTCGCCTTTGTCGAATGAACATTGCGCAAATGCTGCAGCGCGTTCGTATTCATCGAAGAGGCGTGGTAGGTCGAAGTTGTCGACACCCGAGTAGTACGAGTCGAACATGATTTGCCGCTCTGCAGGGTTGGTGTCGGCACCTGGCCGGTAAATTTTCTCAACGCCAACTGCAAGCGACACTTGCACTTCGCCACTGCGAATGTCTTTTGCTGCACCTTGCAATGCCATAGAGGCGGTTGCGCATGCGCCTTCTACGTTGGTAATGGGAACACGTTGTGGAAAGAGACCTTCGTCAATCATTTCCATAAAGCACACTTGTCCGCGAATGCCACCTTGACCCCATGTGTGCATGAGGCAGTTACCAAACCACGCCGATTGGATGTCGTCGCCGTTTTCGAAGGCAGCGTCACCCAATGCGCCGAGGTATGACTCGCGTGCAATGGTCTTCAATGAGTCGTCTGGGCGCTTGCGAAATGCGGTGCTGTAACTTCCAATAATCCATACGTCAGTCATGTTGTTCCTTCATTCGAAGTGAGTACTTAGGCGGTGCTTTTTGCCCGCGGTTTTGTGGTTTTGAGTGGTGTAATTGTTTGAGAACGAGATGCTTTGGTTTTACGTGTAATGAGACCGCCAAGAAAAAGATCACAAAACTGATCGGCAATTTCATCGGCATGTAGCGACCCGCCTGGGCGGTACCAGTGCGTAAGCCAGTTCAACGAGCCAATGAGTGCAAGGGTGGCAACGCGTGGGTTGGTGACAGCGGAAAACTCTCCACTTTCCACACCCTCTTTAACAATTGACTCAAGGAGATCGAGGTACTCGCGGTCCATTGCGGTCCACTCGGGGAGTTTCCGGCGGCCCGCAATTTCTTGCAGGTAGACAGAGGCGTAGACGAAGTTGCTGTTGAGAATTTGTACGTGTGATCGCGTAGCGCGTCGAATTTTCTCTGTGGGAGGAAGATCTGTTTCCGATAGCTCACGAAGTTGATTGAGAATTTCTTCTGCTGGTCCACGCACAACGGCAAAGAGCAGGTCTTCTTTTGAATCGATGTAGTGGTAGAGGCTGCCTTTCCACATACCCACTGCCGATGCAATATCTTCAAGTGAAGTGGCGGCAAAGCCATTGGTGCGAAATGCTTCGGCCGCAGCTTCAATAATTTCGTTCCATCTGCTTGGACGTGGCATGTCACCCCTTTCTTTTTGAAGTCTAGGTCTTACGCTGTACTTCGTTCGTGCGAAATGAAACGATCGTTTGGTTATCCTAGAAGGGTCAGGGGAAAGGACTCCACTATGCAGGCACAAGGAATGACAGTAACGGGGCTTATGCGTCAGTCTGCAAGGTTCAATGCGCACCGTGTGGCCATTGTTCATGGTGAGCGTTCATTGACCTTCGCTGAAGCGTGGCGGCGTGGCGTGCAAATGGCAAATGCATTGTTGGCGCTTGGCCTGCAGCCCGGTGATCGTGTTGGAGTGCTAGAAGATAACTGCATCGATGCCCAAGACTTTTTTGCAGGCGCAGCTATTGCTGGTTTAGTGCGTGTGCCGTTATATGCACGCAACTCTTTAGAAAGCCATGAACACATGTTGGGGCACACGTCGTGCAAGGCAGTAGTAGTGGCAGAAAAATATGCCGATGAAGTACGTGATATGCCACAACGACTTCCGCATCTTCAACATGTTGTTGTGCGCGATGCGCAGTATGAAACATGGTTAGCGAGTTTTTCAGATGTAGACCCCATGATTGAAGTGTCGCCAGACGACTGGTACATCATTCGTCATACGGGTGGCACAACAGGTTTGCCGAAGGGCGTTGCCTATACCCATCGTTCGTGGATTGCAGCTGGTCGTGACTGGTTCTACAACTTCCCGCCGATGGAAGCAGGAGACGCATGCATGCATGTTGGGCCTATTTCCCACGGCTCTGGATATTTGTACACGCCTACTTGGTTGTCGGGTGGAACAAATGTGTTGCTTGATCATTTCGACGCCGATGAAACTTTGCACGCGATTGCCAACCATCGCATTGCCTACATGTTCATGGTGCCGGCGATGCTCAATGCTGTTGCGCGCAACCCACTAGTGAAGTCACTCGACCTATCGTCGCTCAAAGTCATTCAAATTGGTGGTGCACCTATTGCCGATGAGACCGCGCTACTCGCACGCAGCGTGTTTGGCGATGTGTTGTATCAGGGGTATGGGCAAACCGAAGCCTTGCCTGTGTGCATGATGGGCCCGGCCGAATGGTTCTCGAGCGTTGAAGGTTCACAGCCACTACGTTCAGCAGGCCGTGCTTTGCCTTTTGCATATTTAGAAATTCGTGACCCGGAAGACTCAACACGAGTTTTGGATCTTGGCGAAGAGGGTGAAATTGCAGTTCACTGCGATGGGCAGATGATGGGCTTTTGGGAAAATGAAGCTGCGACTGTAGAGCGCATGACACCAGATGGTTTTGTGCTCACTGGCGACATTGGAAAAATTGATGCCAACGGGTATCTCTATGTTCTCGATCGCAAAGACGACATGATTATTTCTGGTGGGTTCAATATTTGGCCTGCAGAACTAGAGAATGTCATTTTGAACCACCCCGACGTGGTGGAGGTTGCTGTATTTGCCATTCCTCACGACCGATGGGGGGAAAGCCCTGCCGCCTGTTGTGTGGTCGTGGAGGGGGCGACGGTGTCAGGCGACGATATTCGTCAGTTGTGTGCCGAAGCACTTGGCTCATACAAGAAACCCGCCGAAGTGTTCTTCCAAACCACTCCGTTGCCGAAAAGCCCAGTGGGCAAGGTGCAACGCAAGGTCTTGCGCGAGCCGTACTGGGCCAATATGGACCGCCGGGTGGCGGGGAACTAGCCCTTTTCAAACCAAACGATCGTGTGGTAACGTTTTCTTGTCAGGTTCATCATCCAATTTGGGGGACAAAATGCCACTCGGCTTAGCAAAACTCGAAAAAATTACTGCAGACATTCAGAGCAATGACATTGACTGGGTGGAAGTGGCAGACGGTTCGTACTTCAAAGTGCTCACCGTTCACGTTCCTACAAACACAGTTGCTTATGGTTTCAAGATGGATCCGGGTGCGCCCGACTTCCCATCGCACTTTCACATCTGCCGTGCAATGGCATGGACAGTAAAGGGCTACTTCGGTTACCGCGAAGGCGACAACCGCATTGAAACCGGCATGTTCTCGTATGAAGCTGCTGGTTCTTTCCACACGCCATTCAGCGATTGCCCAGAAGGTTTCCAATCATTGGGAATTTTTGAAAGCGACACCGATGTGTTGTTGCAAAACCATGCTGAGGCCGACCCACGTTCAGAGCGCATTGGCGATCTCACCGTGAGCGACTTCATTGGTTGGGCCGGAGAGTCGTCGCACATTGTGCATGCCGATGGTTCTACCTCAGGCAACCCCACGTTCAAGTACGACTTCACCAGCGGCATCAACGCTTTTGGTAACTAATTTTCTCTGAGTACATCTCGCTGTGAGATGTTGAAATCGGAAAGTGGGGGCGGAGAAATCCACCCCCACTTTTTATTTGAGAAGCTTCTAGAAGAGTGGGTGCCATGTCTACACCGGTGTTCGATGAAAATTTAATGTGCGACTTTGCGGTGCGTGACCCCTATGGGTACTTCGCTGAACTGCGGGAAAATGATCCCATTCACTGGAACCCCAAGCACAAAGCGTGGATCATTACGCGTTACGACGATGTCACGGCAACCATTAAGAATCCTCACCTCACTGCTTCGCGCATTGAGCCATTTCGCCAGGCTGTTTCGAAGTCGGCAAATTCGCCTGAGGTAGATGAAACCTTTGGCATCTTGGCCGACTGGATGGTGTTTCTCGACCCACCGCATCACACTCGAATGCGTCGTTTGGTATCGCGCGTGTTTGCGCCGCCAGTGGTGCGTGCTCGTACACAAGCAATGAACGAAGTGGTCGACTCTCTCATTGCTGAACTTCCTGTTGGTGTTCCTGTCGACATTATGGAGTCATTTGCCGCGCCACTGCCGGCCATTGTGATTGCGCAAATGCTGGGAGTTCCTCCCATAGATCGGCATTTGTTTAAAGAGTGGTCTGATCTCATTACCGCCTTGGTCTTTGGTGCCTACGACAACCCCGATCGTTTTCGTAGCGCTGCACGCGGAATGATGGAACTCAAGAACTATTTGTTGGAACTCATCAATAAGTTTGAAAAGAACCCTGAAGACAACCTCATTAGTTTGTTGCTCGAGCACGAAGACGGCGATTCATTGTCGCGCGATGAACTCATTTCTACCTGCACGTTGTTGCTCTTCGGTGGGCATGAAACCACAACGAACCTCATTACGAGCGGTCTGCTTGCTTTGTTGGAATTCCCTGAACAAATGGCCGACCTACGTGCGAACCGCGACATTTTCCCGATGGCCGTGGAAGAACTCATTCGCTTCGATGGGCCTGCTCGCGCAACGGTGCGCCTGGTGAAAGAAGACCACGAATACGGTGGTGTGAAGTTCACGGCCGGTGAGCGTGTGTTTATTGCAAACCCTGCAGCAAATCACGACCCACGCGTGTTTGTGAACCCGGGGCAGCTTGATTTGCGACGTAACCCCACCAACCACATGGGCTTTGGTTTCGGATTGCACTTCTGTTTGGGTGCTCCACTGGCACGCCTTGAAGTAGAACTCGCATTGGGTGCGCTCATGAATAAGTTCTCACGTATTGAAATGGCATGCACTCGTGAAGCGTTGTCGTGGCACCCCACCATGTTGTCGCGTGGTTTACACAAGCTCCCAGTGGTACTTCACCACTAAGCGCAGTGGCTTTTTACCCAAAGATTTTTTTAGAGATCACCATGCGCTGAATTTGATTGGTGCCTTCATAAATCTGTGTAATTTTTGCATCACGCATCATGCGCTCCACAGGGAATTCAGTGGTGAAGCCGTAGCCACCGAGTAGCTGCACGCAGTCGGTGGTGACCTTCATGGCAATGTCTGAAGCAAACCATTTGGCCATGGCTCCGAGTTGCGATAAGTCGCCTTGTGGGTCGCCGGCATCGACAGCTGCGCATGCGCGGTACACCATGGTGCGAGCAACTTCTACTTGCATTTGTGCTTCGGCAACCATCCACTGCAGGCCTTGGCGCTCTGCGATGGGTTTGCCGAATGTTTTGCGGTCTTTCATGTAGTTCACAGCAAAGTCGATAGCGCCTTGAGCAATACCTACTGCCTGAGCGCCAATGGTGGGACGGCTGCGGTCGAGCGTGTGCATAGCAATGGTGAAGCCGTCGCCCACTTCGCCAATGCGGTTTTCATCGGGTACGCGCAAGTTGTCGAATCGAATGACGCCCGTTGGTGAGCCCTTAATTCCCAATTTGTGCTCGAGCTTGTCTACGTGTACGCCCCAGCTTGCTTCAGCAAGAAAAGCAGTGATGCCACGATGACGGTCATCGGAAGTGCGGGCAAAGATGGTGTAGAGGTCGCTCACGCCGGCGTTGGTGATCCAGCACTTCGAGCCGTTAATGACCCAGCTGTCACCGTCTTTTTCAGCATGTGTGGTCATTGATGCAACGTCGCTGCCAGCGTCGGCTTCAGAGAGACCGTAACTTGCCTGTGATTCTCCAGTGCAAATACGTGGAAGATATTTAGCCTTCAGTGCCTCACTACCGAAGTTAATGACAGGCAACATGCCAAGTTTAGAAATGAGAAACATGAGGCTGGTGCTTGCACACACGCGAGCAAGTTCTTCAGCAACCACTGCCTGGGTAACGAGTGGGGCGCCACTGCCGCCGTATTCAGTGGGGTAGCTGAGCGCGGTGAGTTCCATTTGTTGAAGCGCTTTGAACGACTCCCACGAATATGCACTGTTGTGGTCGGAGTCGGCTGCGTATGGTGCAATTTTGTCTTCGGCAAATTTGCGAATGACTTCGCGAAATGCAATTTGTTCTGCGTCGAGTGAGAATTGTTGTTCAGACATAAGTGCCTCTATTTCTTTGAATAATCGTAAAAACCGCGTCCAGCCTTGCGACCAAGAAGCCCGGCATCGACCATGCGAGAAAGCAATGGTGGTGCTGCGTAAAGCGGTTCTTTGAACTCGGTGTACAAACTTTCAGCAACTGCAGAAGTGGTGTCGAGACCAATGAGGTCGGCAAGGCGCAATGGACCCATGGGGTGCGCACAACCTTCCACCATGCCGAGGTCAATATCTTCTGCCGATGCATAGCCCGACTCCAACATGCGCACTGCAGAAAGGATGTAGGGAATAAGAAGCGCATTGACAATGAAGCCAGCGCGGTCTTTCGAGCGAATGACGCGCTTGTGCAGAGCAACTTCTGCAAATGCGGTGGAACGATTGATGGTGTCTTCAGAAGTGAGCAGCGACGCAACAAGTTCTACAAGACGCAAGACGGGAACAGGGTTGAAGAAGTGGATGCCAATGACCTGCGATGGGCGCTGAGTGGCCATGCCGAGTTTCATGACAGGAATCGACGAGGTGTTTGTGGCCAAAATGGCGTTGTCGTCGGTGATGACTTTGTCGAGGCTCTTGAAGATGTTGGTCTTCAACGTTTCGTCTTCAATGACTGCTTCTACTACTAATTGGCGATCGGCAAGGTCGGCCACGTCGGTGGTGAAATGCAGATTCTTCATGGCGCTATCGCGCTCGGCTTCGGTAATTTTGTTGGCGCCAAGAGCGCGGTCGAGGGAAGTGACGAGGCGCTTCTGGCCAGCCTCCATGGCAGCAACAGTGGCTTCTTGAATGAGCACTTCGAGGCCGTTTCGAGCACACACTTCGGCAATGCCAGAACCCATGAGGCCACATCCGATGACCCCTACGCGCTGGATGTTGCTGGTGCTAGGTGAGTTCGTCATGGAGTCCTTCTGGTATGGCCGTATTCGTCACCTCTAGTTTGCCCTAACTACCCGCTGGTAATAGTGCTCGTGCTCAACTCGCCTAGCCTTTATGTATGAACTTTGAGATACCTGGGGAAATTCAAGCCACATTGGCACAACTCGATGCATTCATCGAGAAAGAGATCAAGCCACTTGAGCTTGAAAACGACAACATGCGCTTTTTCGACCATCGTCGCGAATGGGCGCGCACCGACTTTGAAAACGATGGCGTGCCTCGTGCCGACTGGGAAGCACTGTTGAAAGAAATGCGCCGCCGGGCCGATGCAGCTGGTTGGTTGCGCCTTGCATTGCCAAAGGAATATGGCGGCCGTGATGCGAGCAACCTAGAGATGGCGATTATTCGTGAGCACCTCGCCACAAAGGGCTTGGGGCTTCATAACGATTTGCAAAACGAGTCGAGCATTGTGGGCAACTTCCCAACTGTGCTCATGATGCGTGACTTTGGTACCGACGAACAAAAGAAAAACTGGATGCCAGGTTTCTTGGAAGGCACAAAGCGTCTTGCGTTTGGTCTCACCGAGCCCAACCACGGCAGTGACGCCACGTACTTAGAAACCACTGCGTACCGCGATGGCAGCGAATGGGTCATTAATGGCATGAAACGCTGGAACAGCGGTCTGCATCATGCAACCCACGACATCATTTTTGCTCGCACCAGTGGCACCCCTGGTGACCCAGTTGGTATCTCTGCGTTCCTTGTTCCCACCGACGCACCAGGTTTCAATGTCGATTTCTTCTGGTGGACCTTCAACATGCCAACAGACCATGCAGAGGTGAGCATGAAAGATGTTCGCGTGGGCGAAGAAGCTGTGTTCGGCCGCATCGACCATGGTCTGGAACTCGCACAACACTTCGTGCACGAAAACAGAATTCGTCAAGCAGCTTCATCTTTAGGTGCTGCTCAATTCTGTATCAACGAAGCAGTGAAGTATTCCAACAGCCGTATTACGTGGGGTAAGAAACTCTCCACGAATCAGGCAATTCAGTTCCCACTTATCGAGCTGCACACCGAAGCGGCCATGTTGCGCCAGATGGTGCGTTACACAGCATGGTCGCTCGACAACAAGCACCACATGGAGGTGACGCACCTCGTTGCCATGTGCAACTACCGAGCCAACCGTTTGGCCTGCGATGCCGCCGACCGCGCAATGCAAACCTGTGGTGGGGTGGGGTACTCACGGCACATGCCTTTTGAGCACATTTATCGCCATCACCGCCGTTACCGCATCACCGAGGGCAGTGAGGAAATCCAAATGCGCAAGGTGGGGAGCCATCTCTTCGGTTTTGGGCGTGGCTGACCACTAGCGTTGCCTCTATGGCAAGCGCAGATGGCACCCCAGTCGATATCAAACCCCGTAGTCGTGACGTCACCGATGGCCCGCAAAAGGCGCCAGCGCGTTCGATGTTGCGTGCAGTGGGTCTCACCGATGACGACTGGGTAAAACCACAAGTTGCCATTGCTTCGTCGTGGAATGAAGTAACGCCGTGCAACATGACGTTGCGCAAACTTGCACAGTTTGCCAAAGACGGTGTGCGTAAGGCTGGTGGTGTTGCTCTCGAGTTCGGCACCATCACGGTGAGCGATGGTATTTCCATGGGTCACGAAGGAATGCGTGCATCGCTAGTGAGTCGCGAAGTGATTACCGACAGCGTAGAGACCGTCATTCACGCTGAACGCTTCGATGGTTTTGTAGGCCTTGCCGGTTGCGATAAAAGCATTCCTGCAATGCTCATGGCTGCGGCACGGTTGAACCTTGCTTCTGTTTTCGTTTACAACGGTTCTATTTTGCCAGGACAATTACACGGCGAAGCGCTCGACATCACAAGTGTTTTTGAAGCTGTTGGTGCACATGCACTTGGCACGATTACCGATGAGGAACTCAGTGACATTGAACGCAATGCATGTCCGGGCGAAGGTGCCTGTGGCGGAATGTTCACCGCTAACACGATGTCGTCTATTGCGGAAGCGTTAGGAATGAGTCTTCCCGGAACTGCTTCACCTCCAGCAGTCGATGCACGCCGTGAAGGCGATGCAGAGCGTGCGGGTGAAGCAGTGATGAACTTATTGCGTCTTGGTATTCGTCCGCGCGACATCATGACGAAAAAAGCATTTGAAAACGCAATTGCTGTGGTGAATGCATTAGGTGGAAGCACCAATGCGGTTCTGCATCTCCTTGCTCTTGCTCACGAAGCTGAAGTGCCACTTGAACTTGAAGACTTCAACCGCATTGCAGCAAAAGTTCCGCACATTGCCGACACCAAACCAGGTGGCAAATACCACATGACCGATATCGACCGCGTTGGCGGTGTGCCTGTGGTCTTGAAGATGTTGCTCGATGCAGGTTTGTTGCACGGCGATGTGATGACATGCACCGGAAAAACAATGGCGGAAAACCTTGCGGAAATCAATCCGCCTGCGCCCGATGGCGACGTGTTGCACCCGCTTTCAGACCCCATTCACTCAGAGGGTGGCATCAACATTTTGACGGGGTCGCTTGCGCCGAGAGGTTCTGTGGTGAAAGTTGCCGGTCTCAGCAAAGACCAGTTGCACTTCGAAGGTGCCGCGCGAGTTTTTGATGGTGAAGATGGCGCAATGGCAGCAATTCTTGCTGGCGATATCAAGCCCGGAACCGTATTGGTTATTCGTTACGAAGGTCCGAAGGGTGGCCCAGGCATGCGTGAAATGCTTGCCATTACAGGTGCTTTGAAAGGCGCTGGCCGTGGTGCCGACTGCGCACTCATTACCGATGGTCGTTTCAGTGGCGGCACATGGGGCTTCTGTATTGGTCACGTTGCGCCAGAAGCAACCGATGGTGGGCCTATTGCATTCGTAAAAGACGGTGACAAAATTTTGGTTGACGTGCACACGAAGCGCCTTGACTTGTTAGTGAGCGATGAAGAAATTGCTGCGCGCAAGGTGGGCTGGAAGCCAAACCCTCCGCGTTACACCAAAGGCGTGCTCGGTAAATACGCCAAGCTCGTGCAAGGTGCCGAAACCGGCGCCATCACCAACACCTAATCCCCATGAAGTGTTCTCGGCGCCGTATGTCCCGCTTTTCGTGACGCTACGCGCCGAGAAATAATTGAGATTTCTGACAGCGCGCGACCGATGTTTTTCTCGGCGCGAAACGTTGCAATTACCGTGACGTACGGCGCCGAGAACACTATAAAAAAGTTAGTCTTGTTCGCGGAGGAACTTTTCAAACTCTGCGGCGAGGTCTTCACCTGTAGGTATTGCCGCTTCGGCGCGACGGTCGAATTGCTGCTCAAGCATGCGTACGTATGCCAAAGTTTGCGCGTCGTCTTCAACGGCTTCTTCGTGCAGAACAGCCCACCTGCGTACATCAGCATCGATTGCGCCATGGTTGGTGGGAACGCCAAGGACATGTTCTAAGTGGCGTAAAAGTGCTGCTGTAGAACGAGGGTGTTGAGCATTGGTGAGATAGTGCGGCACACCGACGCGTAAAGAAACTGCAGGCATGCCCGTGCGGTCGAATCGTTCTTGCATCACGCCAATGACACCAGTAGGGCCTTGGTATTGCGGTTGAGAGAGACCAAGACGTCGTGCGAGATCGGGGTTTGTTGTGCTGCCAACAACGGGTGGAAGGCGAGTGTGCGGTACCTGGTCGGCAAGGGCGCCAAGTGAAACAACAGCAGAACACTTGAGGCCCTGTGCAACGTCAACAATGCAGTCGATGAAAGTTGACCAATGAATGTGTGGTTCTACTCCAGACAAAAGAACGAGGTCACGCGCACCTTCGGGAAAACGTGCAACATAAATATCGTTTTCGGGCCAGCGCAGTTGACGCTCTTCATCTTCGTCGAGATATACCTCTGGTCGCTCATGCGTGAAGTCGAAAAATGGGTCGGGATCGATGCTTCCGACAATGGTGACCACGCGTTCTTGTACGCACCACTCAATGGCTGCAGTTGCTGCGTTTGATACGTCGAACCAGCCCCGTAACGCGATGAGAAAGACGGGGTCACGTAGCGGGGCAATGTCGTCCCAGCTAGCAGTGAGCACGTCTTTGGAAATCATGGGATCAATTGTTCCACCACAAAGTCGATACTCCTCGTTAATTGCACAACATCTTCTGGGTCAATTGCCGGGAACATGCCAACGCGCAACTGATTCCGGCCCAATTTGCGGTACGAATCGGTGTCGACCACGCCGTTGGCACGCAGAGCGGCATTGATGTCGCTGGCCTCAACACCCGTGAGGTCGATGGTTCCTACCACAGCAGAACGCTCGGCAGCATTGCGCACAAAGGGTTCAGCCCATGAACGCTCGGCGGCCCATGAGTAGAGATGGTCGGCAGATTTTTGTGAACGTGCTGCACACCATGAAAGCCCACCATTCTTCAACATCCAAGAAATTTGTTCATCGAGCAAAATGAGAGTGCCCAATGCTGGAGTGTTGTAGGTCTGGTTGGCAACGCTGTTGTCGAGCGCAATTTTGAGATCGAGTGATGCTGGGCACCAGCGCTTTGATGCTGCAATGGAGTTAATGCGTTCAAGCGCACGCGGTGAACATGCAGCAAGCCACAAACCACCATCGGCTGCGAAACACTTTTGTGGTGCGAAGTAATACACGTCTACTTCACTCGGGCTCCAAGGAAGCCCGCCTGCAGCAGATGTTGCATCGACAACTACTAATGCATCGTTGGCAAAGGCAGGACGTTGCAATTTCATAGCCACACCAGTTGATGTTTCGTTGTGCGTAAATGCATACACATCGACATCTTCTTTTGTTGCCACCGGATGCGTGCCTGGTTCAGTAGAAACAATGACGGGTTGGCCAAGGTGCGGGGCGGCGGCTGCAGCTTCACCGAACTTGGAAGAGAATTCGCCAAAGACGAGATGCTCGCTGCGCTCTTGAATGAGCCCAAATGTGGCGACGTCCCAGAACACGGTGGAGCCGCCATTGCCCATGACAATCTCCCAGCCGTCGGGCAAGTTAAATAATTCACTCAGGCCACTGCGCACAGAACCCACGAGGTTCTTGATGGGGGCTTGCCTGTGCGAAGTGCCTAAAAGTTGGGCTCCACGCGTGCCAAAGGCGCTGAGTTGCTCGGGGCGGACCTTCGAGGGCCCACATCCGAAGCGGCCGTCGGCTGGTAAAAATTCTTGAGGAATGCGAATTGTTTGGGGGGAAATTGTGCTCACTGTGCAAGCATTACATCTATGACCTCTCCAGCAAAACACGGGCGCGTATCTGCCCGCCTTGCGGCCATTGCCGAATCAGCCACCCTTGCCGTCGACGCGAAGGCGAAAGCCCTGAAAGCCAAGGGCGAAAACGTCATTGGCTTTGGTGCCGGCGAACCCGATTTCCCTACTCCAGCCCACATTGTGGAAGCCGCCGCCAAGGCGTGCTACGACGTCAAGAACCACCGCTACACGCCTGCAGCGGGTCTTCCCGAGTTGCGCGAAGCCATCGCAGTGAAAACCTTGCGCGATAGTGGCTTTACCTGCAAGGCCAGCCAAGTGATGGTGACGAACGGTGGCAAGCATGCAGTGTTCGTTGCCTTTGCTGCATTGTGCGACCCAGGCGATGAAGTCATTTGTCCTGCTCCGTTTTGGACCACCTATCCCGAAGCCATCACTTTGGCCGGGGGAGTACCAGTTGTTGTTGACACCACCGAAGAAACGGGTTTCCGTGTAACGGTGGAACAGCTCGAGCGCGCACGTACACCTCGCACAAAAGTGTTGTTGTTTGTTTCACCCGATAACCCAAGTGGTTCTGTGTATCCGCCAGAAGAAGTTGCTGCCATTGGCAAGTGGGCAGTGGAGCACGGCATCTGGGTCATTACCGATGAAATTTACGAGCACCTCACGTACGGCAAGCACCAGTTCAGTTCAATGCCAACACTTGTTCCTGAAATTGCTAACCAATGCGTCATCGTGAACGGTGTTGCCAAGACCTATGCAATGACCGGATGGCGCGTGGGCTGGATGATTGGGCCTGATGATGTGATGAAAGCTGCAATTAACTTTCAGTCTCATTCCACCAGCAACGTTTCAAACGTTGCACAAATTGCAGCGCTTGCTGCAGTGAGTGGCGACCTTGAAGCCGTGAAGATGATGCGCACAGCATTTGAACGTCGTGGAAAAACGATGCACAAAATGTTGAGCGACATTGCCGGCGTCACTTGCCTCGAACCAGAAGGCGCTTTCTACTGCTTCCCACAAGTGCGTGGTTTGCTTGGCCGAACCTATGGTGGTGTCACTGCACATACCACGCTTGATCTGGCCGACATCGTGCTCGACCAGGCGAAGGTTGCTTTCGTTCCAGGTGAAGCATTTGGCGCTCCTGGCTATGCGCGATTCTCGTTTGCTCTTGGCGACGACGACATCGTTGAAGGCATCTCGCGTTTTGCGAATCTTGTGAAGTGAATTTTCTCTGATATAGTCACCACATCACAGCAATAGTTGTGAGATATAGAAAACAGCGAAGTCCGGTAAAAGTCCGGCACTGTCCCGCAACGGTAAAACTTTTCAGCGCAAGCTGTGGAAGGCAAGTCCGGTCGCCTGATCTATATGCGATTACCAGTCCTCGAAGGAAGGGCGGTCCGCGAGGTGGGAGAACCCCACCTTCGACCCACTCTTCTTTCTCCAGCAATCTTCGGAGGAAGAACTATGTCAATTCACTCTATTCGTCAGTTACGCGGTGTATCTCGCCGCACTTTTTTAGCAGTGGGAGCATCGGTTTTACTGTTTGCTGCCTGTGGAACAAGCGACCAATCGGCGGTCAATACTGTTGCCGACACTGTTGCTGAAGCCAGCACCGATACCGCAGCGCCGGAAGTATCAACAAACAAAATAGTTTCACTGTCTGCAACGGCAACCGAAATGCTTTATGCAATTGGTGCAGGAGATCAACTGATCGCAGTTGACAAGTACAGCAACTTCCCTGCGCAAGCAAATGCTTTTGAACCCAAGATCGACGGGTATGAGCCAAGCGTTGAAGCAATTGCCGCGCTTGAGCCGACCACGGTGTTGATCGCGTTCGATCCGGGAAGCCTGCAAAGTCAACTTGAAAAACTGGGAATCGCAGTATGGGTTGGTGCGGCAGCTACAAACTTTGACGACTCATACAGGCAAATTACAGAACTTGGCGAGTTGACTGGAAAGACAACAGAAGCTGAGGCGCTTGTGTCTTCGATGAAGTCAGAAATTGAGACTGCAGTTTCTTCAATGGCATTACCAGATGCACCTATTAGCTACTTCTATGAACTTGATAACACCTACTTTTCGGTGACGTCAAATACTTTTGTTGGCCAAATCATGGCGCAGTTCAATTTGCAAAACATCGCCGACTTAGCTGAAGCAGGAAATGATTACCCACAACTTTCACAAGAAGCAATTATTTCTGCAAACCCACAACTCATTTTCTTAGCCGACACCAAATGCTGTCAGCAAGATGCAAAGACTGTTGCGACGCGACCAGGTTGGGATAAAATTGATGCGGTCACCAACGGCAATGTTGTAGAACTCGACGATGACGTTGCATCACGTTGGGGTCCACGAGTGGTTGACCTAGTGAAGCAAGTGGCTGGTGCTATTACGGCTTACATGTCGAAACTTAAGTAACGCCTATTTCATGTCTACTCGCGAAGATAGCATCGCTCGCACAGGGTGGTTAGTTGGCCGATGGTGGATTCCCGCCGCGGCTGTAGCCATGTGCGCAGCCTTGCTTCTCGGCGCCATGGTAGGGCCTGCGGGCCCTACCTGGTGGCGTGTGCCTTTGGCGCTTCTCGACCGGCTTCCGCTGATTTCACTCGATAGCGGCATATCGCCACGTGAGTGGACAATTATTTGGCAAATTCGCATGCCGCGAGTAGTCCTTGCAGCACTTGTCGGAGCAACTTTGTCTTTAAGTGGTGCGTGCTACCAAGGTGTCTTTCGCAACCCGCTTGTTGATCCATACTTGCTCGGTGTTGCCGCAGGAGCGGGTCTTGGGGCGACAGTTGTTTTCACGGTAAATCGCTCCGGATCAAGTTCATGGATTGTTGACCCGTTGCCTCTTGTCGCTTTTGCTGGCGGGCTGATTGCCGTTGCGGTGACTTACTTGGTTGGCGCCGCATTTGGCGGTCAACGTAGTGCTGCAACATTGGTGCTTTCGGGCGTTGCTGTCACCTCGCTCGCTACCGCGATGCAAACTTTTGTCTTGCAACGCAACACCGAAGTAATTCGTCAGGTGTATTCGTGGATTCTAGGGCGGCTGAGTTCAGCCACATGGAGCGATGTGCGATTGGTATTGCCCTATGTCATCTTGAGCTGTGGTGTTCTCTTTGCTCATCGCCGGCTTCTCGACGTGATGCGTGTTGGTGACGACGAAGCGGCGGCTCTGGGCGCCTCGGTGAAGCGAATTCGCATCGCCGTGGTTATTGCCGCCACACTCGGCACGTCGGCAGTTGTTGCTGTGAGTGGTCTCATCGGCTTTGTGGGCATCATCGTGCCTCATGCCGTTCGGCTTTTGGTGGGAGCAAGTTATCGCCTCATTCTTCCACTCAGTTTTCTCTTGGGAGCATCATTTTTGATTGTCGCCGATATTCCCGGACGCATCTTGCAAAATCCATCTGAAACCCCTATCGGTGTTGTTACAGCCTTCTTGGGTGCACCGTTTTTTCTTCTTTTGCTGCGCACAAGGCAAGGCACCCGATGACTTCATTGAATTTGTCAGGCGTGGGTGTCGCCTATGGGACACGCAACGCACTCAACGATTTCACCGACTCTGTCAAGCCTGGTGAGTGGCTTTGTCTTATTGGGCCCAACGGAGCCGGTAAGAGCTCTCTTTTACGATCAATAGCCGGATTAGTCAAACATTCCGGTGAGATTCGCGTTGATGGGTCACCATTACGGATGCGTTCGGCACGGCGTCGTGCACAACTAGTTGCCTATGTACCGCAATCGCCGATATTGCCTGACGACATGACTGCACGAGAGTACGTTGTGCTTGGTCGTAATCCGTTTATTTCACACTTCGGTACCGAGACAAAGCACGATTGGAAGATTGTTGATGATGTGTTGCATCGGCTTGATTTGAATGACTTTGCATATCGCGCAGTGGGAACTTTGTCGGGTGGAGAAAAACAGCGAGTCGTTATCGCTCGCGCCATCGCGCAGGAATCTCCCATTCTTTTACTTGATGAGCCAACGAATGCACTAGATATCGGACATCAACAACAAGCACTTGAACTTGTCGACAAGCTCCGCCAAGAGCATGGTCTCACCGTTGTCTCCGCAATGCACGACCTCACGCTTGCAGGCCTCTATTCCGATCGGCTGTGTCTTTTGCATCAGGGCTATTGCGTGTCAAGCGGAAGTGCAGCAGAAGTGCTGCGAGCAGAAACGCTCGCAGAATTCTATGGGGTGTCAGTACGTGTACATCATGAACCAGACGGCACCGTAGTTGTAGTTCCTTTTCGACATATGGAGACAAGCAGTGACATCTGATCCAATAACACAAGATCCTCGCCCCGATGATTTGCGCAAGGCAACTTCGCTTGTTGTCTTACACACGGGAAATGGGAAGGGTAAAACGACTGCCGCGATTGGTGTTGCTGTACGCGCTGTGGGGCAGGGCTGGAAGGTGGCTGTTCTCCAATTCGTGAAGTCCGGTGAGTGGGCAACAGGCGAAGAGAAATCTTGCAAATTGCTCGGAATGGATTTTCGTACTCTTGGTGATGGGTTCACTTGGGATTCAGAAAACTTAGAAAATGACAAAGCTGCGGCTGGCCGAGCATGGTCTGAAGCAAAAAAAGTTATTGAAGACGGCGCTTATCAACTAGTCGTTCTGGACGAAATTACTTATCTGTGTTCATGGAACTGGATTGATACCAATGAAGTGGTGGCAACAATTCAGAATCGCCCTACTCATGTGAATGTCGTGCTCACAGGTCGTGACGCTTTACCAGAACTGATAGCACTTGCCGACACGGCTTCCGAAACACAAAGCATCCATCACGCCTACGACAAAAAGATTGCAGCCCTACGCGGAATTGACTTTTAATGATGAAAGACGGTTTTGTTTTCGTTGTTGGCGGTGCCCGCAGCGGTAAAAGTACCTTTGCAGAACAACTGGGGCGAAGGTGGACCGGCCCCGTCACATTTGTGGCGACCGCCGAAGCATTTGATAGCGACATGGCAAATAGAATTGAAATGCATCAGGCGAGTCGGCCAAATAATTGGAGCACGTTAGAGAATCCGTTGCATCCAGCCGAGGCAGTCAAGAGCATTCCTAAAAATCATTTTGTGATTATAGATTGTCTGACTGTTTGGGTGGGGAACATGATGCATCGTGGTGCCACAGAGGCGCAGATACTTGTGAACGCTCAAGAACTCGTGGAAGTGTTGGTAAATCACGGTTCACCTAGTGTCGTTGTGAGCAACGAAGTTGGGCTTGGCGTACATCCAGAGACATCATTGGGCCGTGAGTATCGCGACACTCTTGGGCGTGTAAATAGTCTTGTCGCGTATCGAGCACACCGAACGTTGTTTATGAGTTCTGGTCAAGCTTTTTTGCTTCAAGATCCGATGGGTCTCGTATGAATAAATCACCAAGACTGCAACATGCACGTGTGGCGGCAGCATTCTTGACACGTATCCCCATCGGTCACGGCGAAGAAATCTCCATGTCAAGAATCGTACGCTGGTTCCCAGTAATCGGTTTGTTCATCGGCGTCACATGCGGTGGGGCATATGTCGCATTACGTGAGATCCTTCCGGCACTCCCTGCATCGGTTCTTTCCATAACTCTGGGAATTCTCATCACAGGTGGTTTCCATCACGATGGGTTGGCAGACTCGGCCGATGGCCTCGTAGGTGGATGGACTCCCGAACAACGTCGCGAGATATTGAAAGACTCTCGTCACGGCACGTACGGCGTTCTGGCGCTCGTCGTACAAGTGCTCTTGCAAGTTTCTTTGCTCACCGACCTGACAACTGCAAATGGGTTTGTGGCTTTGGCGATGATGCATTGCATTGGTCGAGCAGGTGCGGTGGCGATTATGACATCGGCTACTGGTATCTCAGAGGGGCTCGGAGCGAATTATGTAAGAGGAGTGACGAATCGTGATGTCATGTGGGCGTCACTCTTCGCAATTGCCGTCAGTATTCTATTTTGTGGTTGGTGGGGGCTTGTGCTGATAACAGCAACGGCTGGGATGGGACGCCTGATACTTGCATATGCGGTAAAAAAAATCGGGGGAATAGTAGGAGATATTTTGGGTGCAGTTGAGCAGGTTGGCGAGACAACAATTCTCATTGTGGTTGGCATCGTCGCAATGAAAATTGGAAGTATTAGTTGGTGGCTGGCATGAGTTTTCACGATGCCGGGCGATTCGAAGCGGTATTTTTTGATGTCGGGAATACCTTAGTTGAACAAGCAAATCCGGGTACTCCTGTTTCTGAGTTAAGGACGGTTGTACTGCCAGGGGTGCATCAGGCAATTGAAAAGTTACGGACCGTGACTCGTCTCGGTATCGTCTCCAACACAACCGTGATGACTGAACAAGACCTTCGTTCACTTCTATCAACTGAAGGTTTGTCAAGTTGCTTTGAACTTGTGGTTGCAACGGCAGACCTAGGGGTGCACAAGCCCTCACCATTACCGCTCCTCCATGCAGCAAGTGTGATGGGAGTAGATGCTTCAAGGTGTTTATATGTCGGTGACATTGAATCAGATGCCATTGCAGCACAGGCTGCTGGTATGGAGTTTTGTTACACAGGACCCGACCTTGAGTGGGCCCTTCTTCGATACTTCGCCGAACCGACCAATGCATTGACCCGTGCTGTACATCATGTTTCGGAACCCGAAGTAGAATTTGGGTTGTCGCTGCAAGAACACCTCGATCAACTTGTGAAGCCGGTGGGTTCGCTGGGTTCACTTGAAGTACTGGCTTCACATTTGTCGAGCACCCAACGGCGCCATTTTCCCCGAGCCGACCCAGCTGCAGTTGCAATTTTCTGTGGTGATCACGGCATTGCAGCTGACGACACAGTGACGCCGTGGCCACAGGAAATTAGTTGGCAAATGTCAGCAGTCATTGCAAGCGGTAAGGCAGCATCTTCAATCTTTGCAACTTCAACGAACACATTCCTAGAAATTGTTGACGTTGGTTTAGTCGGGCCTAAAGGTGTTGACGGTGTTCGACCAGAACGTATTCGGTCAGGAACCGACGACCTGCGAAGTGGAATGGTCATGAGTTATGAAAATGCCCAGCGGGCATTTGAAGTTGGTGCCGAAACTGCGGAACGGCTTGTGGCCGGCGGATCTCGACTCTTGTGTGTTGGTGAAGTTGGAATGGGTAACACGACCATCGCAGCATGTCTGATTGCGTATTACACACGCAGTGCTGCACAGCTTGTCACCGGACGAGGTGCAGGTATTGACGACGCCACTCTTGATCGGAAAAAGAGAATTGTGGAAGAGGCTGTGAACAAAGTTCCTGCTGGTCTCGATGTGTTCGATGTTGTATCCCGAATTGGGGGTCTTGAAATTGCGGCGATGGCTGGGTTCATCGTGGCAGCAAGTTCCTTACGTGTGCCCGTCATCCTTGACGGAGTAATCACGCTCAGTGCGGCATGTTTAGCGCGTGAACTTGCTCCATGGAGCATAAAGTCTTGTATCGCAAGTCATTGTTCGTCAGAACCTGCGGCGGAGGTTGCGCTTCAATATCTGGGGTTAGAGGCGATGTTCAATTTTGGGTTGAGACTTGGTGAGGGAACAGGTGCTCTTCTTGCCGTGCCGATATTGCGTGCGGTGTGTGACGCGGTTACGTCGATGGCGTCGCTATCTGACCTCACGTAAGTACCGATTGGTCATCCTGCACCGCGCAATTGCACAAAAGGGTCGCAATGCTATTTCTGCTGCTGGTGTGGTGATTCCCTATCGACAAGGGTCATTAGGGAACTAGCCTGAAATAGGCATGCAAAAACTCTTTCACGGTCAACTTTTGAGAAGCGCATTTTTGGTGATGTGCCTCTTTGGCGTTCTTGTGCAAGGCGGAACATCGGCGCGCGCCCAGGGCAATGCAGAACTAAACGCAGTACTTTCTCTCACATCGGGGCGATCTGTTGTTGTTGAGGTGAAAAATGGAAAAGTGCAAGATGAAGTTGGGCGAAATGCCAATTCGTCTACTTATTTCTCGCTGGCGTCGGTGAGCAAAACATTGACGGCTACTTTGGTTTTGAAACTCGCGGAACAAAAGAAAATTAATTTGGATACTTCAATGAGGACTTATCTTCCAGAAATATTCCCGCCATCAACAGCAGACATACTTGGTACACAGCCTCTGCGGGCATTTTTGAATCATGCAACAGGAATGGCCTCACACAATTTTAAAGCTGTTACATCGGGCAAGACCAGCTATCAGCAATACGCCGAACTCGCTGCAACATTGACTCCCTCTGCGCCAGTTGGGACATATCTCTACTCGAATGACAACTATGTGCTGCTAACGCTGCTCATTGAAAAAGTGACAAAGATAAAATTTGAGTCGGCAGCATGGCGCTTGGTATGGCAACCGCTCGGAGTTCCTGGTGGCTATTTAAATACCACGACGCGCGCCACGCAAGTACTGGGTGGGTCTGGTGCATGGATGTCGTCGGCTCGTGACATTGCGGTGTTGTTTAATGCGCTGAACCCGCAAACGCCTGGCAAGAAAATTCTTTCAGCTACTTGGCTACAAGAAATGCACGAGTCGCGCTATTCAAGTGAATACCGCAATGGTCTGCGCTACTTGAAAGGAAGATGGGGCCATACAGGGTCGTTATCGAGGGCGCGAACTGCAGTAGTGGTAGGCAATGGTGGAACTGTTTACGTCGTGTTGTCGGAAGGCGCGACCCCGCAAAGCTCTGACAAACTATTCAATAGTTTGGCTGCAATAGATTCTCGACGAAAAGAAAAGTGACATGGCTCCACAGAATTTAGATACGCGTTTTATTGACGACTGCGTTGCGGGGTGCGCGGCTTCACATCAGGCATTGCTGGCGTTACTCGATGCCATTTCTCCCGACGACATCGATCAGTGGTGTGCCGAGCCTTCACTGTTACCTCAGTGGAGCAGAGGCTATGTATTGGCGCATTTGGCACGTAATGCCGATAGCCACAGCCACCTCTTTTCAGAGGCTGCAATGGGTCGTGAAGGTGAGCAATATGCAGGTGGGCTCAAAGGCCGTGCTGAGGGCATTGCCACAGAGGCGATGCTCAGTGGAAAAGCACTTGTGCGTCGTACTCGCGAGTCAATTTACCAACTTGAAGGAGCCTGGGCTCGTTCGCCAGGCGAAGCGTGGATTGGAAACGGCAAAAATGCCGTTGGTGCTGTCTTAGCAATTGCCGATTTGCCATTGTTGCGGTGGCGTGAAATGGAAGTGCACATGCACGACCTCGGAGTTGGCTTTACCTATGCGCAGTGGAATTCGCTCTATGTTCGTCACGACCTTGCGCGAATGTCCATGAGATACACGAGCCGCTTGCCAATGGGCATGACTGGCTTGCCGCCCCTAGCGCTCGCATTGTCGGAAAATGAAAGACTGGCGTGGCTTTTTGGTCGTGTCACTCCAGCCGGCCTTGAGCAAGTGGACAACTTATAAATGTTGCGTCATTTTCTGCGTACCGTCATTGTTGCTATTGCATGTGTGTTGTGTGCACCCGCAGCAATGGCCTCTGCGCATGCTGTGCTCGATAATTCTGTTCCCACCTCTGGGGCAACACTTGAAGAAACTCCACTGCAAATTGTTTTAGATTTTGATGAAACGGTTGAATCTTCGCTTGGCTATATCAGGCTCTTTTCGAGTAGCGGCAAACGGATTCAATTACCTGCAGTTAAGGCAGATGCTTCTGACGCATCAATTATTCGTGTTGTTCCTCCGACTCTCGCAGAAGATTCCTATGTAGCTGTGTACCGCGTGATTTCCGCTGATGGCCACCCTGTAGAAGGGGCAATTACTTTTCGTGTTGGCACTGTGGCGGTATCAAATCTTTCATCGCTTATTGCGACTGCATTGAAAGACAGCGAAACATCGTTAGCCGTGAAGGTCGCTATGGCCCTCATGCGTTTGATTTCCTATATTGCGATATCGGTAGTGCTTGGCGGAATTTTCTTTCTGTTAGGTACCGATGTGCCCCGCAAAGCCCTGAATAGAGCAGTAGTGCTGGCCAGCTCAATTTTGGGCTTATGCACTGTTTTGCTCTTCTTATTACATGGCCTGAATGCATCTGGCGGTAGTTGGAGTCAAATAGCAAATCTGGGCATCATGAGAGATGTTCTGACAACACAGGTCGGTGAAGCATTATTTGCACGCATTGTTGTGTCGATCTTGCTGGTGTGCGCAGTTGCGCGATGGGGTGGTTCTGAGAAGGAGCATCAACAGATCGCTAAGTTCGCTGCGGTATTCGCTTTTATCACTTTGCCTTTTACCTACGCATTTGCTGGGCACGCCGTTGTCGATTCTCCGGCGGCACTCACCGTTGCATTGCTGGCTTTGCATGTGGGGGCAATTGGAGTGTGGTGTGGTGGATTGCTACTTCTTTTCTTCATTGCAGATATCCGCACTACATCGATTGTGGAATGGTTCTCTCGCCGGGCAGCAGTGTTCATTGCATTCGTCGTTGCAACAGGAATAGTGCAAGCCCTGCTACTGATGGATGGCATCGGCAATCTCACAAAGACGTCATACGGCAAAGCGCTCATTGCCAAGGTGTGTGTTGTGGGAGTCATGCTCATTTGTGCCGCAATTGTTCGTCGTCGCTTCCACGAAAGTGGTGTTACTCGGTTGCGGGCAGTTCTGTGTGCTGAAATTGCAGTTGGTCTTGTGGTGTTATCAATTACAGCGGGCATGGTCGCTGCGTCTCCACGGCCAACGGTGAGCAATGCCCCATTCTCAACTGCATTGGTACAAGGTGATGTCATTGCAAACATCACCATTTCTCCACCGCGAGTAGGCGAATCAGAGATGCATGTCATTGTGTCGCCACCCAACGGGTCTTTAGACCCTGTGCTGGCAATCAAGGCGCGGTTCTCGTTGGCAAGTGGCAGTGTTCCGCCTATTCAGGCCGATCTCAATGCGGTTGGCCCAAATCACTTTGTGGGGTCAATCCAATTTGTGTATCCCGGAGAGTGGAAAGTCGACGTTATTGTCTCACCCGATGCGAATAGCGAAGTTCTGTATTCCACTCAAGTGAAAATTAAATAGTTACGAACACTGAAAGTAAACAAAATGGTGTGACATGCCTGTTGCTTCATCTAAGAATGCGTCACCAACAGTGGTGAAGCCATTTCTTTCATAGAACTTCAATGCGCTATCGCGAGCTCGTGCCCACACAATGCCGGCACCATTACGTTGTGCCATGTGAACTCCGTAGAGCAGAAGCTCGGCCCCAAGGCCCGTGCTCTGGAGTGATTGGTCGACAGCCATGCCCCGCAGTTGTGTATCAAAATTGTTGCTATGCGTATGGGGAAGGGGAAACGCGTTGGTCAGCCAACTAGAAGTGCCCACAATCTCTTCATGTTTGTACAGCGCAAGATGTGTGGTGATATCCCAATCGTCTTCTGTGTATCTGGGGTCTTGTGAAGGAGTGCCATCACGCAGCACTTTCATGCGTATTGGCAAAATGTCTTGTGTTGAAGCAATGGCAATGCGGAAATGTGGGGGCAGGGTCATGATGCTGATATGAGGTCGGAGAAGTGAACCACGCGGTCGGCAATGGTTGCTGCTTCATTGCGATCGTGAGTTACCAGTATCGCAGTAATGCGTGAGGCGGTGAGCGCAGTGCGAAGATCTTTGGCGAGGTCAATGCGTAAGTGTTCATCGAGGCCAGTGAGCGGTTCGTCGAGAAGCAGCAGCGACGGTGCGGGGGCAAGTGCTCGTGCAATAGCAACTCGCGTGGTTTCGCCACCAGAAAGATTGGCTACGTCACGCTGCGAGAAGTTGGACATGTGAACGAGGTTAAGCATTTCCTTCACTCGATGCGATTGTGACTCTTTAGTGTCTTTGCGCATTTTGAGGCCGTAAGCGATGTTTTCACTCACCGTGAGGTGTGGAAAGAGAAATGCTCCTTGGAACACCATGCCAATGTTGCGCCGATGTGGGGCCACGTTGGTGATGTCTTCTCCTTGGAGATGAACGGTTCCGGAACTCGCAGGGGTGAGCCCGCAGATGATGCGTAATAGTGAAGATTTGCCGGAGCCGCTGGGTCCGAGAATTGCCACAATTTCACCTACGCTGATTTCGAGCGACAGGTGACTGAAGATTGAAGTGCTTTCACCCGGTACCTGAAATGACAAGTGAGAAATGTTGAGGAATGGAGACGTCACTGAGTTCTCTTCTTTCTATTGAATTGAACTGCGTACTCAACAATAAGCGCAATGGCGATGCAGGAGAAAGCCAGCAGGCAAGCAGAAGCGATTGCTTGCTTTTGTAGTTGTTCACCTGGCCGTGAAAGTAATTGGCCAATACGCATTGCAAGAGTTTCATGGCCATGCCTGGTGAGGAGACTTGATGCCCCAAACTCACCGAGTGAAATGGTGAAGGCAAATGAGGCGGAAATTGCGAGGGGGCGAAGAAGGAAGCGGAGGTCGATGCTCTTCCATGCCTCCCATGGAGATGCGCCGAGTAGTAGGGCGTTCTCT
>Ga0222712_10000762_pt1 | contig 41056 bp, 37 predicted proteins | sample C33_657DmetaG_FD_165043 | JGI IMG/M metagenome (GOLD analysis project Ga0222712, IMG submission 165043) | Estuarine water microbial communities from San Francisco Bay, California, United States - C33_657D | ecosystem: Environmental > Aquatic > Marine > Unclassified | place: USA: California... | reverse complement strand
CCACCGGCACCTGCGGCGATCAACCCGCAACCACCCGTCTTGGAACAGGCAGAAGCTATGCAGTAAAGTGCGTCAATGAACCTGGCACAAAAAACCAGTCAGGCCACCCCAGGCAAGCAGGACTGAGAGCGCGGCGGCGGCCAGCACGACGAGCAGCGTGCCGCGCTTAGCGCTTGCGCCAGGAGCGGCCGAGGCGGGCTGAGGGTTTTGGATGATCAACAGCGGCAATCAAAAAAACAAAATTGTGCCAGAACAGGCTGGCTCCTGCCATCGCTTTCCCCGCTGTGCCTTGCCTGACACGTCCGCGATAACGACGCCCGCTGGTCGTCGCGTAACCGATTGATTAAATGCAGGTAATTATTTTCGGCTTGCCGACTTCGACCCCGTTCAGGCGCGCAGGGCAAAGAGAATCACGGCGCTGAGAAAGCGGAAGGTGCGCACCATCGCGATGGCCGCGCAAATCCGCAGTCCGAAGGACTCCGCGCCAACGCCCGTGAACACGCGGCGGCAGGCGAAAAAATACCAACCGGAGAATTGGTTGGTATTTTTACTTGGTGGAGGCGGCGGGAATCGAACCTCCAATTTTTAAGAAATTTCTGTATTTAAATCAAGGACTTTTACAACGCTAGGGCATTTGTGCGAATTTTGTGCGAATCATCGCTGCTTTAGGCCGGGCATGTAAAGTCAGTTCTCCTGACGGTTCAGTGCTGATCCACAAATCGGCGAGTGTATGGACAAAACAAGAGTCAATCGGGTAGCGGATGAATACCAAAGTTCTGCTTACGGTTTGATGCCCGCACGTTTGACGATTTCGGCAGCACGACGCATTTCAGCGGCCATCAGGTCCTGAAACTGCTTGGGGGTTCCCCCGTCAGGCTCAGCACCATCGGTGAGGATCTTGTTTTTGACCTCCGGAGAGTGCACCGCTTTATTCATGTTCGCGCTGAGCAGATTAACGATCTGGGCGGGCGTGTTTGCAGGAGACAGCAATCCGTACCAACTCGTTGTCTGATACCCCTTGATTCCGGCTTCGGAAATCGTGGGCAGGTTCGGAGCGCCGGATGAGCGTTTACCCCCTGTGACTCCGAGTGCGCGAAGTCTGCCGTTTTTTACGTGCCCCATGGATGAAAGCACGCTGCCGAATGTGAAATGGATTTGACCCGCCATGACGTCGACCAGCGCGGGCCCGGCACCCTTGTACGGGATGTGGACAATATTCACGCCCGCGAGAAACTTGAAAAGTTCGCCAGCCAGATGTCCTGAGCTGCCGTTTCCGCCAGAGGCGAAATTGAGTGTTCCAGGCTTTTGTTTGGCGAGGGCGACAAGTTCCTTGACCGAGTGAACGGGCATCGACGGGTGGACGACTAGAAGAAACGGTGCCTCCGCGATCAGCGTGACGGGCAGCAGATCCCGTGCCGGATCAAAGGGCATGTCGGTATACAGACTGGGATTGATTGCGTAACTGCTGGATGCCACGAGGAGGTTGTAACCGTCGGGCGCACTTTTGGCGATGAATGCGGCGCCGATCGATCCTGCGGCGCCCGTGCGATTTTCAACAATGACCTGCTGCCCGAGATGTTCGCTGAGTTTCGGACTTACCAGACGCGCAATGACGTCAGTGGCACCGCCGGGTGCCTGTCCGACAACAAGACGTATCGGTTTGGCGGGGTATGTTGCTTGCGCTGAAGATGTTGCCGGCAAAGCAAAGGGTAGCGCAGCACAGGCTGCGAAGATGGCTTTAATCAATTCCAAGTTCTCCTGGTGCGAGCATTCGATAGCGGCCACCGGCTTGCCCGGATCCGATTGTTTGTTGTCGGATATTGTTGGTATTTACATGTATACATTAGAATACTATCGAAAAAAATAACCGTCAATTTTCAGTATGGCGGCGAAATCTGAAAATCATTCTTCTATGCCGACGAAAAAATCCAATGTGGAAATCCTGCGTCATGGCTCACGCAGCGAGCATGCCTACCGTTGCCTGCGTGATGCCATCCAGAGCAGTCGGATCAAGCCCGGTGAGCGTGTGATGGAGGTGGAGGTTGCTGAGTGGCTGAAGCTCAGCCGCACGCCTGTCCGGGATGCGATTCGCCGACTCGAGAATGAGGGCATTCTGGTTCACGAGCCGCGGATCGGGTTGGTGGTGGCCACGCTGGACCGCCAGGCTGTCATGGAGTTGTATGCAATGCGGGAGGTGCTGGAAGGTACTGCGGCGCGGCTCTGTGCCCGGCACGCATCCGATCTGGAGGTGCAGGATTTGATCGACCTGGTTGCGCGGGAGCGCCAGCTGGAGGGTGATCACAACGCACTCGCCGATCACAACCGCCGATTTCACGATGCCATCCACAGGGGTGCACATAACCGCTATCTCGAAAAGAGCCTCGCCGCGGTCAACGACTCGATGTGGCTGCTGGGCAGGCCGCTGATGCTGCTGCCGGAACGGGCGAAAACGGCGCTCCTGGAGCATTCCAGGCTGGCAGAGGCAATCCGCCGCCGCGAGCCGGAAAAGGCGGAGGAGGCGGCCTGCAATCATGTCAATGCCGCGCAGCGGGAGAGACTCAAACGGCTGTTCCCGAACTGACATTCGTAGCGGATGTCGCACAAGTAACGATTTGAATCCCACAAACGAGGAACCGGTTAACGATGGCGCAGACAATTGCAGAGAAATTACTGACCCGTAACAATCTGAAGCAGGAACCGGTCAGCGCGGGCGATTTTCTGGAGGCCCGCATCGATGGCGCCATGTGCCATTACCACGCGAGCGAGCCCATGTATGACATGGCAGTGGAGGCCGGGTTCGAGAGCGGGCTGCCCGAAGTCTGGGATCGGGATCGGATTTTTGTTCTTCTTGATCATCACCAGCCCACGCTGTCGCAGAAACTTGCTGACGAGAATGCACTGGTCAGACGCGAGGTGGAACGGCTGGGCATTCGCTGCTTCCATGATTCTGAGCCTGGGATTGCGCACCAAATGATGCTCGACTACGGTCTGGTGCGGCCGGGTGAACTCGTGGTGGGCAATGATTCGCACACTCTGGGCTACGGGGCGATCAACGCCGGTGCGACCGGTATTACCCGTGCTGACATGCTGTATGTGCTGCTGTTCGGCGAGTTGTGGTTTCAGGTGCCACATTCGGTCCGTATTCATCTGAACGGCACCCAGCCTGATTACCCGATCGCCAAAGACGTCATCCTCCAGTTGGCCGGATTGTATGGTGAGGATTTCGCCCAGGGCATGTCGATTGAGTATGCCGGTTCGATGGTGCCGCAACTGTCAATCGACAGTCGCATGTGCCTGTCAACGCACGGTGTGGAGCTTGGTGCAAAGTTCGCCATGTTTCCTGCGGACGCGGCAACGGAGGCCTTCGTCAAATCGCGTACTGCGAAGGCCTATGAACCGCTGCTTGCGGATCCCGGGGCGGATTACGCGCGAGAGATCACTCTGAATGTTGATGAGATGCCGTTCGTGGTGGCGAAGCCGCACCAGTTCGGCAACATTGCGCCGGTGGACGATGTGCTTGGCACACGCATTCATCAGGCTCAGATCGGGTCCTGTGCCAATGGTCGTTACGAGGATATCGAGATTGCGGCCCGGGTGCTCAAAAAGAACAAGGTTGCCAAGGGCGTGCGCTTCATCATTTCACCGGCATCGCAACAGGTTTATCTGCAGTGCCTGAAGGCCGGTCTTATCGAGACCCTGATCGAAGGCGGAGCCCAAGTGATCACGCCGGGCTGCGGCATCTGCCAGCCCCGGGTGGGTTTCCTGTCTGATGGAGAGGTGTGCATCACGGCGACCACACGAAATTTCCGGGGGCGCAAGGGCAGTCAGAACGCGGAAATTTATCTGGGCGGTCCGCTAACGGTTGCTGCAGCCGCGGTGGCTGGGGAAATCGTCAATCCGAAAGAGGTGCTCCGTGTCCTTTAATCTGAAAAAAGTCATTCGCGGACGGGTCTGGAAATTCGGCGATTCCATCGAGACGGACGCCATCAACCCCTATTACCTCTATCCGACGATGGAGGAACTCAAGCTGCATACGATGGAGGTCTACCGGCCGGAGTTTCCCGGGGAGGTCAGGCCGGGGGACATACTGGTTGCAGGGCGCAATTTCGGTTGCGGTTCCAGCCGTCCTGGTCTGGTACTTCGTGAGGTCGGCATTGCCGCAATCATTGCCGAATCAGTGGCACGTTTGTTCCTGCGTAACAGCATTTCCCGGGCGATACCGATCTTTGTTGCGCCTGGAATTTCAGCCTTGATCAATGACGGCGAACAGCTGGAAGTGGATTACCCGCGGGGAATCGTTACCAACACGCAGAGTGGAAAAAGTGTCGCGCTAAGGAAGTATCCGGCAGCGATCGAAGAGATTTTTGAATGTGGTGGTCTTCCGCAATTCGCCTACGAGCGCTATCAGCGCAAGCGGGCGTTGGCAAACAGCAGTGCAATGAAAGAGGATGGAAAGAATGTCTGAAAAATACGATGTTGTGGTCGTCGGCGGCGGCAACGCCGCTCTGTGTGCAGCCCTGTCGGCAAAGGAACACGGCGCGTCCGTATTGCTGCTCGAGCGTGCACCTGAGGAAAAACGGGGCGGAAACAGTGCCTTTACCGGTGGCGGTTTCCGCATGGTGCATAACGGCGCGGAAACCGTACGGTCCGTAGTCCCTGATTTGTCGGAAGGCGAGATTGCCAATACCGATTTCGGCGAATACACGGCAGAGCAGTATCTGGATGACCTGGGCCGGGTCACACAGTACTACTGTGACCCTGATCTGGCAGAGACGGTTGTGCTTAACAGCACTGATACGGTCCAGTGGCTTCATGGACGGGGCGTTCGCTTTGTGCCGCGATTCGGCAGGTACGCCTTCAAGCATGAAGGCAAGTTCAAGTTTTTCGGTGGTACGGTTGTTGAGGCAACCGGGGGTGGCCGTGGCCTTGTTGAAGCTGAATACAAGGCGGCGGTCAAATTCGGCGTAGACATCCGCTATGGCGTCCGTGCCACCGGATTGCTTCGCGGACCTTCGGGTATCTGCGGCGTTCGGGTGGAAACCAAAGGCGTCGAAGAGCAGATCCCGGCAAAAGCGGTGGTGATTGCTGCGGGCGGTTTCGAGGCGAACCGTGAGTGGCGCACGCGTTATCTCGGCGCCGGCTGGGAAATGGCCAAAGTCAGGGGGACCCGCTTCAATACCGGCGACGGTATCCGGATGGCGCTCGATGCCGGCGCGCAGGCTTACGGTCAATGGTCCGGCTGCCATTCAGTATCCTGGGAACGCTATGCGCCCGACTTCGGCGAACTCGACCGTCCAATCACGGCAAGCCGCAACGGTTATCCCTTCAGTCTCATGATCAATGCCAATGGCGAGCGTTTTGTCGATGAGGGTGCCGATTTCCGCAATTACACCTATGCGAAATACGGCCGTATCGTGCTGGAGCAGCCGGGCAGTTTTGCATGGCATGTGTTTGATTCGCAGGTAGATCATCTGCTGCATGACGAATACCGGTCCAAGGGAACCACAAAAGTCCATGGGAATACGATCGAGGAACTCGTGGCGAAGATGGAGGATGTCAACGCACCGACGTTCCTGAAGACCGTTCGTGAATTCAATGCGGCGGTCAAGAGAGATGTTTCGTTCAATCCCAATATCAAAGACGGAAAATGCACCGAAGGTCTTGCCATCAACAAGTCCAACTGGGCAAATCCGATCGAGAAGCCGCCGTTCACGGCTTACGCGGTAACTTGCGGTATTACTTTTACGTTTGGCGGTATCAAGATTTCGCCGAAAACCCAGGTGCTTGATATTGAGGACGAGCCTTTGCCGGGACTTTACGCGGCCGGTGAATTGGTTGGCGGACTGTTTTACTTCAACTATCCCGGAAGCTCGGGGTTGATGGCCGGCGCCGTCTTCGGTCGCATCGCAGGACGGGAGGCGGCGTTGCAGTCGCTTTCCGGTTCGGGCAAGGCAGCTTGATCATGGAGCAGATCAGGAAAACCACCCGGCTGAAGCAGCTCATTCAGCGGCAGGGCAAAGTGCTGGTGGTCTTGCATCCACCGTCAGCTACGCATGCCCGGATCATGGCGCAGTCCGGTTGCGAAGTCGGATTTGTCGGTACCAGCGGCGTGGTGGGGTCGTATACGGGACTGGCCGATGTGGGCACGGCGAGCATGATGGAATGCATCCAAATCGGCGGCTGGATTGCCCAGAGTGCGGATTTCCCGATCATTCTTGATGGGGATACCGGTCATGGCGGAATCATGGCTGTCCGGCGGCTGGTCCGCGAGTCGATCCGCGCCGGAATAGCTGGAATACGCATTGATGATCAGCCGATCGAAGGTAAACGGCGCACGCAGAGTGCGGGCGTTGAGGTTGTGCCTCTGGAGCAGGCTGTCGCCCGTTACAGGGCCGCGGTCGATATGAAAAACGAAATCGATCCCGATTTCGTAATCATGTCGCAGTGTTACGCGAGGGATGCCGTGAACAGCAGTTTTGAAGATGCGGTTGTGCGCATGAAGGCGTATCGCGAGGAGGCCGGTGTGGACTGGGTGCAACTGGAGTCTCCGCACTCGGAGGATGAAATCCGGCAGGCACGTAAGGTTTTGCAGGGTCCATTCTCATTCATGAAGGGGAAGCTGCCCCGTTATCTCGGACTGGATGAGCATCTGGCGCTGGGGGTTAACATTGCCTGGTATCCGGGATTCACCCATCATGTGATGTGGGCGGCCTTGCATGATTTCATGCAGGATTTCCAGCTTAGGGGAATCACTGCTTGGGAAGAGTTTGAGTTGAGCCGCAGGGATCGACCCTATCCGCGTCCTTTTGGCGGTCCTGACGGGGAGGGGGCGGAGCGGCAGCAGGAGCTGGAAGCCCGTTATCTCGGTAGCGCAGCAAAAAGCAAATACACCTGATCAGGCGGCGGAGGGGGTGATGAATACATTAAGCCTGTTGGCTTGCGGTGATGTCGGGCCGATTCATGAGCCGATTGAACGGTATCCGGAATTGGTGAAACCGGTGTTGCAGAAAGCCGATCTCCGGTTCGCGCAGGTCGAGCGCGTCTATTCAACCCGCGGTGAATTCCAGCTGCACTCCAACGGCGCGCACAGTCGCGTTCCGCCGCAGATGATTTCCGTATTCCCGGATTGCGGCTTTGATGTGGTTTCGCTGGCTAGCAACCATGCCATGGACTGGGGTGGCGATGCGCTGTTGGATACCGTGGATTTGCTGCGGGGGCAGGGAATCAAAGTGGTCGGCGCGGGGAGAAATCTTGCAGAGGCCCGAGCGCCGGAAATTATTGAAAAAAAAGGCGTCAAGGTGGCGTTTCTTGCCTATTGTTCCATTTTGCAGAATGGTTATGCGGCAGGGCCGGATCGTCCCGGTGTGGCGCCGCTGAGGGTGCATACCTATTACGAGGCTTTCGATTACCAGCCGGGTGTGCCGCCCAGGGTCATTACCGTTCCTTATGCCGAAGACCTTGCCGCTCTCGAAGAAGACATCAGAAACGCAAAATCCAGGGCCGATGCAGTGGTGGTCTCGCTGCATTGGGGGGTTCATTACATTCCGAAATTGATTGCGGATTACCAGATCACCGTTGCCAAGGCAGCTGTTGCGGCCGGCGCGGATCTGTTGCTGGGCCATCATGCACATACGCCCAAGGCTATTGGCGTCCACGAGGGCGTCGCGTGTTTCTACAGCCTTTCGAATTTCATCATGTCGTCGACGGCCAAATCCCCGGAAAAGGCGGCTGCTTTCGAGAAAAAATACGGTGTTGTTCTTGATCCGGATTATCCCCATTTGTCTTACGGATCGGATGCAAAGCGCAGCCTGATTGCAAAGGCAATCATCGGGAAAAAAGGCGTCGATCAGGTATCGTTTCTTCCGGTGTTGATCGATAAGCAACTGCGTCCTGAGGTTTTGCGCAGCGGAGATCCGCGGTTTCAGGAAGCCTTGCAATTCATGGATTGGGTATCCGGGGACTTTGATCACCGTTTCAGGGTTGAAGGCGACGAGGTTCTTGTTACAGGCGCGGAACAAGGAGGGGATGCATGAGACTTCTTAAAGGATTACTTCCCGTGCTCGGGATACTCTTTACGCAGCAGGCCGTTGCGCAACCGTCTCATCCGCAGTATCCGAAGAAACCCATCCGGGTGCTGGTCGGCACCCCGGCCGGCAGCGGCAGTGATGTCATGACCCGGTCTGTTGCCCAAAAGTTGTCGGAGAGGCTTGGGCAATCCGTCGTGGTGGACAACCGGGCGGGGGCTTCGGGTGCCATTTCAATCCAGTTGGGGGCGCAGGCTGCGCCGGACGGTTACACGCTGGTCACGCTAAGTGCGCAGAATGTGACTGCAATGCTTCTCGGGACGGTTTCCACCGATATTACGAAGGAACTGACTGCTGTTTGCATGTTGCTGTCGCAGCCATACCTGTTGGTGGCAAATCCCTCGCTCGAGGCCAATTCGGTCAGGGAGCTGATTTCCCTGGCGAAAGCCAAGCCGCTTGTTTATGCCTCCAGCGGCGTGGGCACGGTTGTGCATCTCGGCATGGAGCTGTTAAAGACCATGGCAGCCGTTGACATGACACATGTTCCCTACAAGGGTAGCGGGCTCTCCATGATTGATTTGATGGCGGGTCGTGTTCAAGTATCAATTACCAATCCTTTGACTGCAGGGCCGCTTGTGCGAAGCGGGAAGTTAAAGGCGCTCGCGATTACCAGTCCGCAACGCGTGCCTGCCTTGCCCGATCTGCCTACGGTCGCGGAGTCCGGTGTATCGGGATATGACCTCCGAAGCTGGTACGGATTTCTTGCGCCGAAGGGCACGCCGTCAGCGATCATCAATGTGCTCAATCGCGAGTCCATTGCCGTTGTAAATGAACCTGAAATGAAAAGCCGCCTTGCAGCAGAGGGTGCGGACGCGGCGCAACCCAATGCGCCTGAGCAATTTCGCGATTTCATTGCTGCAGAGACAGTCCGGTGGGGGAAAATCATCAGAAGTCTCGGGCTGGCAAACAAAAAGGCATAAACATGAGTGTTCAGGCGAAATCTTCCGCAGAACTTGAAGCATCCGCAGCCGCTGGAATTACAGCGAAGCTCGCAAAACACGCTGCCGGTTTGCGTTATGAGGACTTGCCGCAGCCGCTGGTGGAAATCATCAAGCAGTGCGTTATGGATACCCTGGGCGTATCGATTGGCGCCAGCAGCCTGTCTGCGGAAGCAAGGATACTTGCCGATTACGTTGCTGAAATGGGAGGCATGCCGGAGTCGACGATTTTCGGTTTTGGTGGCAAGGCACCTGCAGGCTGGGCTGCGTTTGTTAATGGCAGCCTGGGCCATATGCTTGATTTTGATGACATCGGGGAGAGTGGTCATCCGAGTATCGTCACCATTCCCGTAGCCATCGCATTGGCTGAGAAAAAAGGCAAGGTTTGCGGCAGGGAACTGATCACTGCCATTGCCGCCGGCATGGATGTGATGACCCGGATCAGCAGGGCCATCGAGGTTCCGGACTGGACAATGACCGAAGGGTGGTTCGCCACCCAGCTGATTGGTTTTATAGCGGGTGCTGCAACCGGAGGCCGGCTGCTCGGCCTGGACGAACACCAGATGGAAAACGCGCTGGGCATCGGATTTAACCAGATGAGCGGCAGCCGGCAGATGGCGGTCGGCGCGGCCACGCATATGCGATCGATGCAGGCCGGGTTTTCGGGGCAAGGCGCGATTCTGGCCGCCCAACTTGCGCAGCGGGGCATCATCGGGTCGAAGGAAGTCATTGAGGGACGCTACGGCTTTTTCCGGACCTATATCCGGGGTAATGAACCGGACTGGGCTGGTATCGTCGACCGGCTGGGCAAGCACTTCCCCTTGATCGAGAAACATGGCTTCAAGGTTTGGCCCGCATGCGCCTACACGCGCACAACCAATGCCTCAGTCTTGGCGATCATGAAAAATCAGGGTTTGAAGCCGGACGACATCGGCGCAATCACCATTGTCGGCGGAACGGCCGGAACACGCCTTCTCTGCGAGCCGATCGAACTGAAGCGCAGGCCCAAAGTTAGTATCGACGGCAAGTACAGCATTCCGTTCACGACGGCGGTCATGGCGGCCAAGGGAAACGTGACTCTGCGTGCCTACACGGATGAAGGACTGCGGGACCCGGTGGTTTTGGCGATGGCGGACCGTGTCAGTTACCGTCCGGCCGAGAAGGCTGCCACCGGACGTGGTGGTTCTGCTGACGTTTCCAGCACCGCTGTTGAAATTGTGACGCGCGACGGAAGGCACTTTGAGCATAGGTCAACCGGGGTTCCCGGGGATCCGAAAAATCCGGTTGATTGGGATCAGATTGAGGCCAAATTCCGGGATTGTGTGTCCTTCTCGGCGAAGCCGGTTTCCCTGGATAACATCGATAATGCGGTGAAGCAAATCCGCAATCTTGAGGATCTGAGCGACGTCAGTTCGCTGATTCGTCTTTTGGGACAAGCCGCCATGGCCGATTGACATGGGGTTCCAGGCTCAAGCTCATCCGGATGCCCAACCCTTGCCCGGTGCGGCGCAGGCGATGCTGCTTGTTTATAACTTATGAACGACAACCATAAGCGACCCCACCCGGCGCTGGGCAGGCTTCCCCCAGTCCCTTATGCCATGACAAAATCTTCATAACCTCTACTTCTAAATGGCTCAAGAATACGAGGAGATTCAACACATCCGCGATAACGACGCCCGCTGGTCGTCGCGTAACCGATTGATTAAATGCAGGTAATTATTTCCAGCTTACCGATTTCGACCCCGTTCAGGCGCGCAGGGCGGAGAGAATCACGGCGCTGAGAAAGCCGAAGGTGCGCGCCATCGCGATGGCCGCGCAAATCCGCAGTCCGCAGGACTCCGCGCCAACGCCCGTGAACACGCGGCGGCAGGCAAAAAAATACCAACCGGGGAAGGGCTTGGTATTTTCAATTGGAGGTGGCGGGAATTGAAGCTCCAATTTGAAATATTTTGGTTATTTAAATCAATAGGTTATTGATCTCTACGGCACTTGTGCGAATGTTGTGCGAAAGGTAGTTTGATTGAATGTGCACCATGATGCGCATACACTATGCGCATCCATCAGCTCATCAATTGACTATGTCCGCTCCCACACCGACTTTGCATCGGCGCAAGAAAGCCACCAACCTGAGCGTTGATGACAGCCTGCTACAGACCGCGAAACGTCTCAACCTGAATCTTTCGCAAGTGTTTGAGGCCGGTCTGATTGAAGCCATCCGCCGGTGCCAACGCGAAGAATGGCTCCAGCAGAATCGCGCTGCGCTGGATGCCTACAACGAGCATGTGGAAAAACACGGCGTATTCAGCGACAGGCTGCGTTCGTTCTAATGGCGCAGTTCGACGTCTACCGCAACGTCAATCCCGCGTCCCGCACGCGTATCCCATACTTGCTCGACGTCCAGTCGGATCTGCTGGATCCTTTGGCCACGCGGGTGGTCGTGCCCCTGTGCAAACCTGAGGTGCTCAAGGGCAGGTTGGCTGAGCGGCTTAACCCGGTCTTCGAAGTCGAGGGCCGCAAGGTGGTCATGCTGGCACCGGAACTCGCCGGCGTATCCAGAAAAATACTCGGTGACAAAATTGATAATCTTTCAGGCGAACGCGTTGCCATCATTGCCGCGCTGGATCTGCTGGTTACCGGAATCTGATCCTGGGAATATGGGGTAGCTCAGTCTGCTCCCTATTGTCCCTGCCGAATGAAGTCTGGGACGTCTGGGTCACGCCGGGAACCGCTCTGCCGAGAGCTACGGTGCAGGCCGCGTTGTCGAATCCGGCTTATCGGATCGAGATCGTGGTGACTGCGGTGCAGGTGGAGGTCGCTTGAAACGCTGAACGGATCGGCTAGGCGCAACAAGAGAGCCACGCGGGCAGTGGCTTTCTTGATGAATTGGTGGAGGCGGCGGGAATTGAACCCGCGTCCGCAAGCCCTCTACAGTCAAGACTACATGCTTAGCCTGGTTATTTGGGTTTCGCCTCGCACCCGCCAACCGGCAGGCTGGTGTTTGGCTAGTCGCTTCGACGGATCCACAAGGTTAAGCGACCAAACCCTGCAGAGAGGCTGATGTAAATGACGTTGCACCCCTTTCGGGGCCTGACCCATCAGCAGATCAGTGCAACGTCTAGCCGGTGTTAGGCGGCTAGAGAATAACGCTCGTCGTTGGCGTGTATAGAATTTCCAGCGGATTTACAAGGTAACTGGACCTTGGCATGCCTTGTGCTGCTTTGTAACCCACGTCGAAACCAAGTCGCCCCCAGTCTCTTGCTTCTGAGACATTATCGCATACCGACAAGTTCCCGCAATGTGAAACCGAGACGTCAGAGGCGCCTGATCTGAGTCTTACGAATGGCTATCCTTGGATTCTGTCGCGTGAAGGTGGAGGGTTTTGCAGCCGATTCGTCTGCGAGCTGCACCTGCAGGAGATCCTGCAGATCCCTGCGCAGGGTTTCGGGTACGTCGAGCTTAGCCAGACGGCCAAGTCTTGATTTAGCATCCGGCAGGGCATGCATACCCAGCATATATAGCAGCAAATCGTCTGTGGTTGGCGTCTGGCCAGCTGTGCGAATGAAATCTTGGGGTAGTCCAGCCGATAGCGGATTAGTGGATGGAAACAGAATACGCACCACGAAGTCGCCGCAGCTCAGGCAGAAACGTTCGTTGGGGCGGCGGAGCGCACAGTAAGGGGTTTCGTTATCGATCCAGATGGCTACCCGCTGTGGCAGATCGTTGCGTAGCGTCTGCATTTCGCGGTCTGAACGCAAGGGGCGTATCGCATGCAAGTGTTCGACTTTGTAGATCTTGCCACCTGACTCCACTGTTCCGTTCTTGATGAAATCGACGACGGTCACGCCGCTACCGGGAAAGGACCAGGCGATACGCTGGTCTTCCATTTCAATGCCGACATGGTCTTCCAAAGTCCCGTCAGGATGGGTGATGACGAAGTAGTGAACATAACCTGCTTGCCCGGGTGCGGCTGTGCTTGCTGTATTGACCGGCAAGATTGGTTTGGCTTGTGGTGATGGCTTGCCAACAGCACGCGCTTGACCAGGAAGCGATGCATGCAAGTTGGTGCTGAAACAAGCCAGCAAAAAGGCGCTGGCGATCAATGGTTTGGAGAGAATTTGCATGAGGCACGTATCCTCTCACGGATCCACGGGTGGCTCTATGCCCGTGTGACTGGCGTCACATGCATTTAACGATTTGAATGCAATGGTAAAACGATTGGCTAAGCCAATGCGTCAAGGATGGCGTATGGCTGCTCTACCACAAGATCGGCGTGCCAGGAATCGGGATCACTGCCATTAAGGTAACCGAATCGCACGGCAACGGTCCTCATACCGGCGGCTTTGCCGGCTTGGATGTCGCGTTCGTCGTCGCCGACATAGACGCAGGCTGCTGGCGGCAGATCCAGTTTGAGCGCCGCGGCAATCAGGGGTGCCGGGTGGGGCTTCATGTGCTTTGTCGTGTCGCCGCCAATGATGCACCCGGCGCGTTGGCCATAACCCAACTGTTGCAGCAGCGGCAAGGCGAAGCGTTCAGCTTTATTAGTCACGATCCCCCAGAGCCGTCCGTCAGCTTCGAGGCGGTCAACCAGTTCAGCCATGCCGGGGAACAGGCGTGTATCGCAGCAGAGGTTGTTTTCGTATATCTGCAGGAATTCGTCGCGCATCGCGGCGTAATCAGCGTGATCGGGGCCCATACCGAAGCCGATACCGAGCAGTCCGCGTGCGCCGAGGGAGGTGACGCGTCTTGTATCGGCCAGTGCGACAGGTGCCATTCCCCGGGCAGCACGCATCTGATTGACCGCGCGACCGAGATCCGGTGCGGTATCGGCGAAAGTGCCGTCGAGATCGAACAATACGGCGCGCATCACGACTGAGCCGGTTTGCTGGTGCTGAGAATGTAGTTGACGTCGGTGTCTGCAGCGAGCGCGTAAACCTTGGTAAACGGGTTGTACGTCATGCCGATCAGACCGATGGTTTCTAGTCCGGCCCGGCGACAGGTCGACGACAGTTCCGAGGGTTTGATGAAGCGCCCGTAGTCATGGGTGCCGCGCGGCAGCATGTTGAGAATGTATTCGGCGCCGATGATCGCGAACAGATAGGATTTGGGGTTGCGGTTCAGTGTGGCGAAAAAGGCGTGGCCGCCCGGTTTCAGCAGCGCGGCGCAGGCATCGACGACGGCCGCAGGATCCGGTACATGTTCCAGCATTTCCATGCAGGTCACGACGTCGAAGCTGGCAGGGGCTTGCTGCGCAAGTTCTTCCACGGCAATCCGCCGGTAATCAACCTGCTGCCCGGATTCGAGCAGGTGCAGCTGCGCCACTTTCAGCGGCTTGTCGGCGAGATCGATGCCGGTGACCTGCGCACCTTTTGCGGCCATGGCTTCAGCAAGGATTCCGCCGCCGCAACCGACGTCGAGGACTTTTTTTCCTTGCAGCGCTGCGATGCGGTCGATGTGGTCCAGGCGCAGCGGATTGATTTCGTGCAGCGGGCGGAATTCGCTCTGAGGGTCCCACCAGCGGTGTGCGAGTTCGCTGAACTTTTCCAGCTCGGCCGGATCGACGTTGGTATTCATGATGGATGCAGTTTGTTTTTCCAGTAATTTGCACGTGCAGTCAGCGCGTTTTCATCGAGATCGAGCAGCACGCCGCCGGAGACACGTTGCCGGCCGCCGACCCAGACGTCAGTAACATGTTCGCGGCCTGCGGTATAAACAAGCTGGGAGACGGGATCGTAACAGGGAGACAGTTCTGAAGCGGACAGGTTCACTGCTGTCAGGTCTGCCCATTTTCCCGGTGTGATGGATCCGATCTGATCCTGCAGGCCCAGTGCGCGTGCGCCGCCAAGTGTGGCTGCTTCAAGCGCCCGGTGCGCGGGCATGACGCATGGATCGCCGCTGATGCCTTTGGCCAGTAATGCTGCCGTACGCATTTCTGTGAACAGGTCCAGCCGGTTGTTGCTGGCAGCGCTGTCGGTGCCGAGACCGATGTTGACCCCGGCCTGCAGCAGCCCAGCCACCGGGGCAATACCGCTGCCCAGTTTGAGGTTGGAACTCGGGCAGTGTGCGACGGAGCAGCCATGTCTGGCCAGTAGCCCGATTTCAGCGTCATTCAGATGCACGCCATGGACCGCAATCAGACCGGGCCCGAGCAATCCGAGTTTTTCCAGGCGTTCAATCGGGCGCATCCCGTGTGCAGCCAGACTGTCGCTGATTTCCTGCGCCGTTTCGTGGAGGTGGATGTGCACCGGCAGGTCGAGTTCAGCGGCATAGATGGCGATCTGGGAGAAGGTGGCGTCGGAGACGGTAAACGGCGCGTGGGGCGCGAGGCAGAACGACAGCAGCGGTTCATCGCGCAGCGAATCGCGAAGCGCAATGCCCTTGGTCAGATAGTCCTGCGCATCGGCTGCATAGGCTGAGCGGAATTCGACAGCGATGATGCCCAGGGCGGCCCTCATGCCGGCCCGCAGAGTCGCTCGGGCAGCCGCTTCCGGGAAAAAATACATGTCATTGAAGCAGGTCACGCCGCTACGTAGCATCTCTGCGCAGGCCAGCAGGGTGCCGTCATGCACGAAGTCATCGGAAACGATGCGGGACTCCGCCGGCCAGATATGGTTCTGCAACCAGTCCATCAGTCCCAGATCGTCCGCCATACCGCGCATCAGGCTCATCGCGGCATGGGTGTGCAGGTTGACGAGTCCCGGGATCAGTGCCTGTCCGGGCAGTGCTACGCGCTGCGCATCCGGATAATGCGCCAGCGCATCAGCAGCGGGTAGAACCGCAGCAATCCGGCTCTCCTCAATCACAACCGCATGATCGGTCAATACCGCGGCTTTGGGGGTGACAGGTATAACCCAGCGGGGTTCGATGACAGTGGTGACGGGCATGCAGGGATCAATGCGGTAAAAGGGGATTGTAGTGCAAAAAAAAAGCCCTGCCGAAGCAGGGCTTTTTAATGATGTTTTAACTTACTTCTTGGCTTCCGGTTTGGCTTCCGGTTTGGCTTCCGGCTTCGGCTTGGCTTCCGGTTTCGGCGTCGGTGTGGCTTGACCAACCACTTCAACGGTCACGCGACGGTTCGGCGCCAGGCACTCGATGAGCTGTTTACGCTTCATCTTGTTGTCGCAGAACTTGGTCACGGGGATCGGCTGTTTCGGGCCTTTGCCTTCCCAGAAAATCAGCTTCTGGTCGAAGCCTTTGGAGACGATGTAGTCCTTGACCGTGATCGCGCGCTTCTCGGACAGCTTCATGTTGTGTTTCATGCTGCCGATGCGATCGGTGTGGCCGGTGACGATGATGGCGCCGACGCGGACTGCGCTGCGCTGTTTGTTCGCCTTGGTCAGGACACCGAAGAAGCTATCGAGGTCTTTCTTGTTGTCGGCAGTCATGTCAGCCTTGTTGAACTCCATGCCTTGAAGCTCGATTTTTTCTTCGATGTTCAGGGGCTGGGGTTTCTTCGGCTTGGCTTCCGGCTTCGGCTTGGCTTCCGGCTTGGCTTCCGGCTTGGCTTCCGGCTTCTTGGCTGCCGGCGCGGGCTTTTTCACCAGGTCCGGATCGCACTCGGCAACGGCCAGAGCAGGCGTCCAGGCACTGGTACGAACGCATACACCGGCGCCAGCGGCTTTAACCACTGCGCCACTGGTGTCGGTCAGATAACCCTCCTTGGCTTGCGCGACGGCAAGTGCCGGAACGAAAGCCAAGGCGGCGATTGTGATCTTGAGAGCTGAACGCATGTTTTTGATCCTCCTGTTTTGCGAAAAAATTTAGGGATGTGCCGGATAGCCGGTGAACTTATGTTGAATCTCCCCGAAGGCCACTAGATACCACATCCCTGATACCTGAGTAAACCTTGAAAAAGATAATAACATGATTCCAATAAAAAAAGCATAGCGGGTGTTGCTCGAAAGCATCACTTTTTCGGTGCATGTTTCACTTTGTGGAACAAGGGGTAAATGAGGGTTTTTGCAGTTTTGGCTAGGGCAATGTCGATGGGTCTGGGCGGTCTCCTTACATGCGGGGTTGCGCCAATGCATCGGCGACTGTTCAAAAATGGTAATGGCTGCCCGGTTTTTTCGGCTTGCTTGGTGCAGTTCGGTGTGTTCGCAACAGGGGTTAAAACCCTCCTGACAGGCCTGTTGAAGGGGATCTGCGCAGGCTGTTCTGCCCAGGCCTGCATGTTAGAATTCCAAGCTTAGTCATAACAGCATCGGCGGCTCGGCAGATCGCCCGGCCCGGTGCGTATAAAACCCTCGGACTCCATGGAACAATTCGCCAAAGAAACCCTGCCCATCAGCCTTGAAGAGGAGATGCGGCGCTCGTATCTGGATTACGCGATGAGCGTGATCGTTGGCCGTGCACTGCCCGATGTCCGCGACGGTTTGAAGCCGGTGCATCGCCGGATTCTGTTCGCGATGCATGAGTCCAATACCGTCTGGAACCGGCCTTACGTGAAGTGCGCACGTGTTGTCGGTGACGTGCTCGGTAAATACCACCCCCACGGCGATAGCGCGACTTACGAAGCGCTGGTGCGTATGGCGCAGGATTTCTCGATGCGCTACATGCTGATCGACGGCCAGGGCAACTTCGGTTCGGTTGACGGCGACTCGGCTGCAGCTTATCGATATACCGAGTGCCGGATGGAGAAAATCACCTCCGACATGCTCGCTGACATCGACATGGAAACGGTCGATTTTGTCGATAACTACGACGGCAAGGAAAAAGAGCCGGTCACGCTGCCGACCAAGGTTCCCAATCTGCTGGTCAACGGCTCCTCAGGCATCGCCGTGGGCATGGCGACCAACATTCCGCCGCATAACCTGGGCGAGGTGGTGGATGCCTGCCAGGCGCTACTGAAAAATCCCGAGATTTCCATTGATGAACTGATCGAGATCGTACCGGCCCCGGATTTTCCGACGGCGGGCATCATTTACGGCGTATCCGGTGTCCGCGACGGTTACCGCACCGGTCGCGGCCGCGTGATCATGCGCGCGCGCACCCATTTTGAGGAGTCGGAAAAGGGCGGTCGCGTATCCATCGTCATCGACGAACTGCCGTACCAGGTCAACAAGGCCAATCTGCTGATGAAAATCGGCGAGCTGGTGCGCGAGAAAAAGCTTGAAGGCATTTCCGACATCCGCGATGAGTCCGATAAATCGGGTATGCGCGCGGTGATCGAGCTGAAGCGCGGCGAAGTTCCCGAAATCGTCCTCAACAATCTGTGGAAAGACACGCAGATGCAGGACAGCTTCGGCATGAACATGGTCGCACTGGTCGACGGCCAGCCGCGCGTGCTGAATCTCAAGCAGTTCCTCGAGGCATTCCTGCGCCATCGCCGCGAAGTGGTGACGCGCCGCACGGTGTTCGAACTGCGCAAGGCGCGTGAACGCGGCCACCTGCTAGAAGGTCTGGCGGTGGCGCTGTCCAACGTCGACGAGATCATTGCCCTGATCAAGGCGGCGCCGACTCCGGCTGATGCCAAGGTCGAGCTGATGGCACGGTTCTGGCGCTCGAAGCTGGTCGAAGATCTGCTGTCGCGTGCCGAAGAGGGTGCTTCCTACCGTCCCGACGGCTTGTCGCCCGAATTCGGCCTGCAGAAAAAGGGCTACCGGCTGTCGGATGCCCAGGCCCAGCAGATCCTCGAACTGCGCCTGCAGCGATTGACTGCTCTGGAGCAGGACAAGATCGTTGCCGAATACCGCGAAATGATGGACAAGATCACCGACCTGCTCGACATTCTCGACAAGCCGGCGCGTGTCACCAAGATCATCGCGCAGGAACTCAGCGACGTCCGCAAACTGTATGCCGATGAACGTCGCAGCGAGATCGTCACCAATACCCAGGATCTGAGCACCGAAGACCTGATCCAGCCGGAAGACGTCGTGGTGACGCTGTCGCACGGCGGCTACATGAAGTCGCAGCCGGTGGCCGACTATCGCGCGCAGAAGCGCGGCGGCCGCGGCAAGCAGGCGACGACGACGAAGGATGATGATTTCGTCGAGAAGCTGTTCATCGCCAACACCCACGACTACATTCTGTGCTTCTCCAATCGCGGTCGCGTGTACTGGATCAAGGTGTATGCGGTTCCTGTGGGAAGTCGTGCATCGCGCGGCAAGCCGATTGTCAACCTTGTGCCGCTGATGGAGCACGAGAAGATCACCGCGATCCTGCCGGTCAAGGAGTTCGACGACGAACACTTTGTGTTCATGGCGACTTCCACCGGCACGGTCAAGAAAACCGCGCTGTCGGCTTTTTCGCGGCCGATGGCCAAGGGCATCATCGCGGTCAACCTCGATGACGGCGACTTCCTGATCGGCGTGGCGATTACTGACGGCAAGCAGGACGTGATGCTGTTCTCGGATGCCGGCAAGGCGGTGCGCTTCAGTGAAACCGAAGTGCGTGCGATGGGTCGTGCCGCAGCTGGCGTTCGTGGCATGAAATTGCAGGGAAAACAAAGGGTTATTTCGCTTCTGACGGCCAGCGACGAGGACAAGTCGGTGCTGACTGCAACCGAAAACGGTTACGGCAAGCGGACCCCGGTGGCGGAATACACCCGTCATGGTCGCGGAACGCAGGGCATGATCGCGATCCAGGCCAGTGACCGTAACGGCATGTTGGTCGGCGCCCAACTGGTCACCAAGGAAGACGAGATCATGCTGATCACCACCGGCGGTGTGCTGATCCGCACCCGCGTCAAGGAAGTGCGCGAACAGGGTCGTTCGACCCAGGGCGTGCGCCTGATCAACCTTGATGAGGGTGAAAAGCTGGTCGGTATGGAAACCATCGTCGAAACCGACGAAGACGAAGAATAAGCGGTTCGCCGCAGCAATATCGCTGCGGCATTTCCGCAATCCTTTTCAGAATAATTTGCAGACTCAGGCAGAAAGCGATCACTGATGGCACGGGTATTCAATTTCAGCGCGGGTCCGGCGGTGTTGCCGGAACCGGTATTGCAGCAGGCGGCAGCGGAGATGCTCGACTGGCACGGCAGCGGCATGTCGGTCATGGAGATGAGCCACCGCGGCAAGGAATTCATCGAGATTCATGCGCAGGCAGAAGCTGACCTGCGCGAGTTGATGGGTATCCCGAAGAATTACAAGGTGCTGTTCCTGCAGGGCGGGGCTTCCGCCCAGTTTGCCGTTGTGCCGATGAACCTGCTGCGCGGCAAAACCAAAGCTGACTACGTCAACACCGGGCAGTGGTCAAAGAAGGCTATCAGCGACGCCAGGAAATACTGCAAGGTCAATGTCGCGGCGAGTTCCGAATCCGAGAACTACACTCGCGCGCCCAAACAATCCGAATGGAAGCTCGATCCGGATGCGGCATATGTGCACATCACGACCAACGAAACCATCGGTGGTGTCGAGTTCCATTGGGTGCCCGAAACCGGCAATGTTCCTCTGGTCGCGGATATGTCTTCACACATTCTTTCCCGCTCGATGGATGTCTCGCGTTACGGTCTGATCTATGCCGGCGCGCAGAAAAACATCGGTCCGGCCGGCGTCACCATCGTTATCGTGCGCGATGATCTGCTGGGGCAGGCGCTGCCGGTCACGCCGACCGTGTTTGATTACAAGGTCCAGGCCGAGAACGATTCGATGTCGAATACGCCGGCAACCTACGGTATCTATGTCGCGGGGCTGGTGTTCCAGTGGCTGAAAAAACAGGGTGGCCTGACCAAGATGGAGCAAATCAACCGCGCCAAAGCCGCGCTGCTCTACGATTACCTTGACCAGACCGAGTTCTATCTGTCGCCGGTGGCCAAAGATGACCGCTCACTGATGAATATCCCGTTCACCCTGCGTAATGCCGATCTCGACAAGGCCTTTATCCAGGAGACCGAAGCGGCGGGGCTGACGCAGTTGAAAGGTCACCGTTCGGTTGGCGGCATGCGCGCATCGATCTATAACGCAATGCCGATCGAGGGCGTGCAGACGCTGGTGAAGTTCATGCGTGAATTCGAGCGCAAGCATGGGTGAGCCGCTGAAAATCCTGACGCTGAACGCCATTGCGGCAGTCGGCCTGCAGCGTTTCCCGAAAGACCGTTACAGCGTCGGCGCCGATATTGCGGCCCCTGATGGCATCCTCGTTCGCTCGCAGGATATGCACAAGATGGATATTCCGGCGAGCGTCAAGGCGATCGGCCGTGCCGGCGCCGGCACCAACAATATTCCGGTGGATCTCATGAGCAAACGCGGCGCGCCGGTGTTCAATGCGCCCGGTGCCAACGCCAATGCCGTCAAGGAGCTGGTGATTGCGGCGCTGCTGATTGCTGCACGAAATCTGATGCCGGCGGTACGTTTTGTCGACGGCCTGAAGGGCGACGATCAATCGCTGCACAAGCAGGTTGAGGATGGCAAAAAACATTTTGCCGGTATCGAGCTGCCGGGGCGCACGCTGGGTGTGATCGGTCTGGGCAAGATCGGCAGCCTGGTTGCGGATGCGGCAATCAAACTCGGCATGGATGTTCTGGGTTATGACCCGGAAATCACCGTCGATGCCGCCTGGAGCCTGCCGGCGCAGGTGCGCAAGGCGCATTCCATCGAGGAAGTGCTGAAGGCTTCGGATTTCATCACCTTGCATGTGCCGCTGGTCAATGCCACGCGTAATCTGATCAACGCCGAGCGCATGCATTTGTTGCGCAAGGGTGCAATGCTTCTGAATTTCTCGCGTGACGGCATTGTCGATGACGGTGCGGTGATCGAAGCACTGAACGCGAAAAAGCTGCGCGCCTATGTTTGCGATTTTCCCGCTGAAAAACTGGCGGGGCACCCGCAGGTCGTGGCCTTGCCGCACCTTGGTGCATCCACTCGCGAAGCTGAGGACAATTGTGCGGTGATGGTTGCCGACCAGGTCCGTGATTTCCTGGAGCATGGCACTATCCGTAACGCAGTGAATTTTGCTGATGCGGTGATGCCGCGGGAATCAAATTTCCGTGTCGCGATTGCCAACGCCAACGTGCCGAACATGGTGGGGCAGATCTCGACTGCGATGGCGAAAGCCGGGCTGAACATCCACAACATGCTCAACAAGTCGCGCGGGAACATGGCTTACACGCTGGTGGATGTCGACAGCGAGGTGCCGGATTCGCTGATTGCGGAACTGTCTGCCATTAGTGGCGTCCTGTCGGTAAGATATCTCCCGGTACACTGAACCCCGGAAACGCACGCCCATGGCCGTATCCCTGAGCGAGATTCGCAGCAAGATTGATGCGCTGGACACCCGTCTGGTGGAACTGCTTTCGGCCCGCGCGAAGCTGGCCCAGCAGGCCTGGCATGCCAAGGGTAATGCCTCGGCCTATAAACCCGAGCGTGAAGCCCAGGTCCTGCGCCGCGTGCGCGAACTGAACAGGGGGCCTTTGTCCGGCGCTGCATTGACCCGGCTGTTCACCGAGATCATGTCGGCCTGCCGCGCGCTGGAGGAGCAGATGGCCGTGGCCTATCTCGGGCCTGAGGGCACTTTTAGCCAGGAAGCGGTGGTCAAACATTTCGGTGCATCGACCGGTGGCAACCCGCTGGCCAGCATCGATGAGGTTTTCCGTGCCGTGGAAACCGGTGCATCAGCCTACGGTGTGGTGCCGGTCGAAAACTCCACGGAAGGCGCGGTCAGCCGCTCGCTGGATCTGTTGCTCAACACATCTGCGCGCATCTGCGGCGAAGTGAATTTGCCGGTGCGCCAGTGCCTGATGAGCAATGCGCGCAGCCGCAGCGGTATCCGCACGGTGTATTCGCACACGCAGAGCCTCGCGCAATGTCAGCAGTGGCTGTCGCGGCATCTGCCTGAAGCGGAGCGGGTCGCAGTGGTCAGCAATGCCGAAGCGGCGAGGCTGGCGAGCACGGATAAAAAGGCTGCGGCCATCGCCAGCAGTACGGCGGCGGCTTTATACGGCCTCAAGCTGCTGGCGCGCAATATCGAAGACGATCCGAAAAATACGACGCGCTTTGCCGTCATCGGCACTGCGGACGCCGCGCCTTCGGGCCGCGACAAGACGTCGTTGATACTGTCGACGCGCAATGTGCCGGGGGCGATTCACGAAATGCTGACGCCGCTGGCCAGGCATGGTGTGAGCATGACCCGACTGGAGTCCCGTCCGGCACGCACCGGGCGCTGGGAGTATGTGTTCTACATCGACATCGAAGGTCATCAGCACGAACCACAGGTCGCGCGGGCACTGGCGGCGCTGAGCCGCAAGGCGGCCTTCCTTAAGGTGCTGGGCTCTTATCCCGTCGCGGGATAGTCATCAAGTATTTGTTTTTATTGAATAAATAATCATGAGCGTTTGTGATCTCGCGCCGGGTTATATCCGCGCCATTGCACCATACCAGCCGGGCAAACCGACTTCCGAACTGGCACGCGAACTGGGGATGGACGAGTCGGGCATCGTCAAGCTCGCTTCCAACGAAAATCCGCTCGGTGTCAGTCCCAGGGCGGGGCAGGCAATGCGCGCCTTGCTCGACAGTCTGGCCCGTTATCCCGACGGCAACGGTTTTGAACTGAAGCTGGCGCTGTCAAAACGCTTCGGTATTGCGATGGACGGCATCGTGCTCGGCAACGGCTCGAACGATGTGCTGGAACTGGCCGCGCGCGCTTTTCTCGCGCCCGGAGTCTCGGCTGTTTATTCACAGCATGCGTTTGCGGTGTATCCGCTGGCGGTGCAGGCCATTGGCGCGCAGGGCATTGCGGTGCCGGCAAAAGACTATGGCCATGATCTGGATGCCATGGCGCGTGCGATACGGCCTGATACGCGCATCGTGTTTGTCGCCAATCCGAACAATCCGACGGGTACGTTTGTGCCGGGTGCTGCACTCGAAGCGTTTATCGACGGATTGTCACGTGACGTGCTGGTCGTCCTGGATGAAGCCTATACCGAATACCTGCGGCCCGAACATCGCTACGACAGCATGGCGTGGCTGAAGAAGTTTTCAAATCTGGTGATCACCCGGACCTTCTCGAAAGTTTACGGACTTGCTGGCTTGCGTGTGGGTTATGCGGTGTCTTCACCCGCCGTGGCCGATCTGATGAACCGCGTGCGCCAGCCCTTCAACGTCAACAGCCTGTCATTGACCGCTGCAGCTGCCGCGCTGGAAGACGAAAAATTCATTCGCGAGAGTTATGAACTGAATTGCCGCGGCATGGATCAGGTTGTTGCCGGGCTGAAGCAGCTGGGCCTGCAGCACATTCCGTCGTACGGCAACTTCGTGACTTTCAAGGTGCCGGGCGCCGGGGAGGTTTTTGAGAAGCTGCTGCGTGCCGGCGTCATCGTGCGGCCGATTGCCGCCTACGGCATGCCCGATCATCTGCGCGTGTCGATCGGACTCGAGTCCGAGAATGCCCGCTTTCTGGACGCGTTGCGGCAGGTGCTCGCCGCCTGACCGTCCCGGGACTATTCCATGGCGACCAAACCCCGCATCAACAAACTCGTCGTTATCGGAGTTGGCCTGATCGGCGGCTCCTTTGCGCTGGCTCTGAAAAAGGCGCGCATGGTCCGGCAGGTGGTCGGTGTCGGCCGCAGTCGCAAGAACCTTAAGGATGCACTGCGTCTGGGTGTTATCGACAAGGCCGAGAGCGATGCTGCGCATGCCGTGGCAGGCGCCGATCTTGTGCTGGTCGGGGCGCCGGTGGGGCAGATGCCGGGAATCTTCGCGCGTATCGCGCCCTTCCTGTCGCCGCATACCGTGGTGACCGATGCGGGCAGCACCAAGCAGGACGTGATCAATGCGGCACGCAAGCACCTCGGCGCGCATTTCCCGATGTTTGTGCCGGCGCATCCGATTGCCGGCACCGAACACAGCGGTGCGGCGGCGGCCTTTCCCGAACTGTTCCGTGACCGCAACCTGATCCTTCTCCCGCAGAAAGAGACCAAAGCGGCGGCAGTGCGCCTGGTGCGATCGGCATGGGCCGCCTGCGGCGCGAACATCGTGAGGCTGAAGGCAGAAGAGCACGACGAAATTTTCGGCGCGGTGAGTCATCTGCCGCATGTCGTGGCCTTTGCGCTGGTCAATCTGCTGGGGCAGCGGCGCGACGCCAAGCGGCTGCTGGGTTTCTCCGGTGGTGGTCTGCGCGATACCGTGCGCATTGCCGGCAGTTCACCGGAGATGTGGCGCGACATCTGCGTGGCCAATCGTGGCGCGCTGGTACCGCTGCTCGACGGCTATATCAGTGAACTCGAGGCCGCGCGGGCGTCGCTGGCGGCCGGCGACGGCGATGCGCTGGAGTCGATGTTCCTCGCGGCACAGCAGGCGCGGGCGCGCTGGCTGGTGCAACGGAAGTAGTTTCTGACGATGAGCCCGGAGAAGCCCGAATTCCTGGATCTGCAGCCGATCCGCGCGGTGCGCGGCACGGTGTTGCTGCCGGGGTCGAAGAGCATCACCAACCGCATGTTGCTGCTGGCGGCATTGGCGCAGGGCAGGACCACGCTGCGCGAGGTGCTGGAGTCGGATGACACCCGCTACATGCTTGCAGCCCTGGACCGGCTCGGCGTCAAGAACCGCCAGGCCGGGGAACTCACGGTCGAGATCGAGGGCGGCAACGGTCCGTTTCCGGTCAAAAAAGCGGAACTGTTTCTCGGCAATGCCGGTACGGCGGTACGCACGCTGACGGCGGCGCTGGCTTTCTGCGGCGGCGAATACCGTGTCGACGGCGTCGCGCGCATGCACGAGCGGCCGATCGGCGATCTGGTCGATGCGCTGCGTGCGCTGGGGGCAAAAATCGATTATCTCGGCAACGACGGTTTCCCGCCGCTGGCAATTCATGCAGCTTCGCTCAATGCGCGGGGCGAAGTCAGCATTCGCGGCAATGTGTCGAGCCAGTATTTGACCGGTCTGTTGATGGCCTTGCCGCTGCTGGGCATGCAGACCGTGGTGCGCATCGATGGTGAACTGATTTCCAAGCCGTATATTGAGATTACGCTGAATGCGATGCGCCGTTTCGGCGTCGAGGTGCAGCGCGACGGCTGGACGGCATTCACGGTGCCGGCCGATGCGCGTTATGTCAGTCCGGGCGAACTGTATGTCGAGGGCGATGCGTCTTCAGCATCCTATTTCCTTGCGGCCGGTGCAATCAGTGGTTTAAGTGGCGGTGGCCCGGTGCGGGTGCAGGGCGTGGGCCGCGACAGCACGCAGGGTGATGTGCGGTTTGCCGATGCGCTGGCGCAGATGGGCGCGGCGATCAGCATGAGCGAGAACTGGATAGAAGCGACGGCCGGTGGCGAGGCAAGAGAGCGCGGCCGTCTGCGCGCCTTGGAACTCGACTGCAACCACATTCCGGATGCGGCGATGACGCTGGCGATGGCGGCCTTGTTTGCCGACGGCACGACGGTCTTGCGCAATATCGGCAGCTGGCGGGTCAAGGAGACGGACCGCATCGCGGCAATGGCCAAGGAACTGGCCAAACTGGGCGCCGGCATTGAGGAGGGCGCGGATTACCTGAAGATCACGCCGCCGACGCAGTGGCGGGCGGCGACCATCGATACCTATGACGACCACCGCATGGCGATGTGCTTCTCGCTGGCGGCGCTGGGCGGGGTTCCGGTGCGGATCAACGATCCGGGCTGTGTGGCCAAAACCTTCCCGGACTATTTCCGGGTCCTGGCTGATGTGACTGTTCCCGCGGCATGAGCGTTTCCGCGATTCCGGTCATTGCCATCGACGGGCCCTCGGCATCGGGTAAGGGGACTATTGCTGCGGCCGTGGCGCAGCGCCTCGGTTTTCATTATCTCGATAGCGGTGCGCTGTACCGGATCGTCGGTTTGGTGGCCGGAGAGCGCAGAATAAACCTCGACAATGATTTAGAAGTATCCCGTATTGCATTGAATTTAAACATTAAATTTAATGGGGAGGATGTCTGGGTTGATGGTCGTGAGGTGTCCGGTCTGATCCGGGGTGAAGTGGCCGGCGCTGCCGCATCGCGGGTCGCCGCCTTGCCGGGCGTGCGTGCGGCTCTGATTACCCTGCAGCGCAACTTCCGTCAGCAGCCCGGTCTGGTGGCCGACGGGCGCGATATGGGCTCAGTGGTTTTTCCGGATGCCGGCCTCAAAATCTACCTGACGGCGACCCCGGAAGAACGGGCGCAAAGACGCTATAAGCAGTTGATCTCAAAGGGAGTCGATGCTAGTATGGCCGCCCTTTTGCAGGACATCTGCGACCGCGATCATCGCGACAGCAACCGCGCCGCGGCCCCCCTGCTGAAGTGTTCCGATGCCATTGAATTCGACACCACCGGTATTCCGGTGCAGTCGGTCGTGGCGAAGGTCCTGCAGCTGTATCAAGATCGTCAAAAAGAGCAGTAAAAAGCATTACCTGGTGCCACGGGCCGCCAAATCCCGTGGTTTGTTCAACCCACTCCCGTTTCTGTAGCGGGTGTGTTAACCTACTGATTACAATCATGAAACAAACACCTCAAGCCGCTGCCACCGAAAGCTTTGCCGCACTCTTTGAAGAGAGTCTGACCCTCAAAGAAATGCGCATCGGCGAAGTCATTACCGCCGAAGTCGTCCGCATTGATGACAATTTTGTTGTGGTCAACGCCGGCCTCAAATCCGAAAGCTATATCGCTGCGGAAGAATTCCATAACGATCGCGGTGAAGTCGACGTCAAGCCCGGCGACTTTGTCAGTGTCGCGATCGAGTCCCTTGAAGACGGTTACGGCGAAACCCGCCTGTCGCGCGACAAGGCCAAACGTCTGGCTGCATGGCACGAACTGGAAGATGCCCTCGAGAAGGGCAACATTATTTCCGGCATGATCAGCGGCAAGGTCAAAGGCGGCCTGACCGTGATGATCAACGGCATCCGCGCCTTCCTGCCGGGTTCGCTGGTCGATACGCGCCCTGTGAAAGACACGACGCCGTACGAAAACAAACAGATGGAGTTCAAGGTCATCAAGCTGGACCGCAAGCGCAATAACGTCGTGGTGTCACGCCGTGCCGTGCTTGAAGCCAGCCAGGGTGAAGAACGCCAGAAGCTGCTCGAGAACCTGCGCGAAGGCGTCACGGTCAAGGGCATCGTCAAGAACATCACCGACTACGGCGCGTTCGTGGATCTGGGCGGCATCGACGGCCTGCTGCACATCACCGATCTCGCCTGGCGTCGCGTCAAGCATCCGTCCGAGATGCTGAGCGTCGGCGACGAAGTCACCGCAAAAGTGCTGAAGTTCGACCAGGAAAAGAACCGCGTCTCGCTGGGCATGAAGCAGCTGGGCGAAGATCCGTGGGTGGGCCTGTCGCGCCGTTATCCCCCGAACACCCGCCTGTTCGGCAAGGTTTCGAACCTCACCGACTACGGCGCGTTTGTCGAGATCGAGCCGGGCATCGAAGGTCTGGTTCACGTCTCCGAGATGGACTGGACCAACAAGAACGTGCACCCGTCGAAAGTCGTGCAGCTCGGCGACGAAGTCGAAGTCATGGTGCTGGAGATCGACGAGGACCGTCGCCGCATTTCGCTGGGCATGAAGCAGTGCATGGCAAATCCGTGGGAAGAGTTCTCGATGAACAGCAAGAAGGGCGACAAAGTGAAGGGCCAGATCAAGTCGATCACCGACTTCGGCATCTTCATCGGCCTGGCTGGCGGTATCGACGGTCTGGTTCACCTGTCCGACCTTTCATGGAACGAGGCCGGCGAGGAAGCCGTGCGCAATTACAAGAAGGGCGAGGAAGTTGAAGCGCAGGTTCTTTCCATCGATGTCGAGCGTGAGCGCATTTCGCTGGGCGTGAAGCAGTTGGAAGGGGATCCGTTCTCCAGCTACGTCGGCGGCCACGAGAAAAACTCGGTGGTCACCGGCACGGTCAAGTCGATCGATGCCAAAGGCGCCGTGATCAATCTCGATGGCGACATGGAAGGCTACCTGCGAGCGTCGGAAGTTTCGCGCGATCGCGTGGAAGATATCCGTACCAAGCTCAAAGAAGGCGACTCGGTTACTGCGATGATCATCAACGTCGACCGCAAAAATCGCACGATCAACCTGTCAATCAAGGCAAAAGACCTTTCAGAAGATACCGAAGCCATGCAGAAACTGGCCTCGGACAAACAGGCAAGCACCGGCACGACCAATCTTGGCGCGTTGCTCAAGGCCAAGCTGGACACAGCCAATACTCAACAATAAGGGAGCATCATGACCAAGTCGGAGTTGATCGCGAAACTGGCGGCACGTTATCCGCAGCTTGTGGCCAAGGACGCCGAACTGGCAGTGAAGATGATTCTGGATGCGATGGGCAAAAGCCTGTCGCAAGGTCAGCGCATCGAAATTCGGGGTTTTGGCAGTTTCGGTCTCAACTATCGACCGCCGCGCACCGGACGCAATCCAAAGTCCGGTGAGCGCGTGCAGGTTCCCGCCAAACACGTGCCGCATTTCAAGGCCGGCAAGGAACTGCGCGAACGCGTAGACGTCAAGAAATAGAGAGCGATCAGGCATCGTTCCCTCCAGCGGCATGGCCTTAAGGTCATGCCGCTTTTTTTATGTGAGGCGGCTTCGTGGGCAAGGGGCGAGCGTGATATTCTCAGTGGGCCATGCACTATCTTATGTGGACGATCAAGCTCTTCCTGTTTCTGCTGATTCTGTCGTTTGCGCTCGTAAACACGGATCCGGTGACCGTACGCTACTACCTCGGCTATCAGTGGCAGGCGCCGCTTGTCCTTGTGCTGCTGGTGGCGGTCTGCATCGGTGCGCTGGTTGGGCTGCTGGCGGGATTGTTCCAGGTGCTGCGTCTGCGACGCCAGGTGGCTGCGCTGAAGCGCGAACTGCGTGCGGTTCATCAGTCATCCGACGCACCGCTGTTGCCGCCTCCCGATCTTCTGTGACCCGCTGACCCGATGGATATCGAACTCTGGTGGTTACTGGCATTGCCGCTGTTTTTTGCGCTGGGCTGGCTCGCGGCGCGCGTCGACATCCGTCAAATCGTTTCGGAATCGCGGCTGTTGCCGGCATCCTACTTCAAGGGCCTCAATTTTCTGCTCAATGAGCAACCTGACAAGGCGATTGAAGCCTTCATCGAAGTGGCTCGGGTCAATCCGCAAACCATCGAACTGCATTTTGCGCTGGGCAGCCTGTTCCGGCGCCGCGGCGAAGTCGAACGCGCCATCCGCATGCACCAGAACCTCGCCGAGCGCGAAGATCTGGCGCAGGAGCAGAAGCTGCAGGCCCTGCTGGAACTGGCGCAGGATTACCTGAAGGCGGGGCTCCTCGACCGTGCCGAAGAACTGTTCCTGAAACTGGAAGGCACCACGCACTCGGAAGCCGCGCTGCGTTTCCTGCTGGAAATCTATGAGCAGGAAAAAGACTGGCACAAGGCCATCGGCATCGCGGAAAAGCTGGAGGCGCTGAGCGGACGTTCCTATCAGAAGGAAATCGCAAATTTCTGCTGTGAAATGGCGGCGCGCGCGCTGATGCAGTCGCGTCCGGCGGAAGCCCGCCCGCATCTGGATGCGGCACTGGTGCATCACCGGACCTGCGTGCGCGCGAACATGCTGCTTGGCGATCTCGAACGCGATCAGGGCAATCGTGCGTCTGCCATCGCCATCTGGCAGCGCATCGAGTCGCAGAATCCGGCCTATCTGTCGCTGGTTTCCGAACGGCTGCTGACGGCGTATCGTGATGAGGGTAAGCCGGAGGAGGGGCTTAACCTGCTGCGTGGCTATCTCGAAAAATACGCGTCACTCGATCTGCTCGACGTGGTGTATCAGGCCACGCTGGCTACCGGCGACACACCGGCGGCCTATCGCCTCGTACGGGATGAAGTGCGCCGCACGCCGACGCTGCTGGGCCTCGACAAACTCCTGGAGGCGCAATTGCTGGAAGCGCCCGCCGAAAAACGTCATGACCTGCAACTGATCAAGCAGCTGATCCACCAGCACACGCGCAGTCTCGCGATGTACAAGTGCGAGCACTGCGGCTTTCGTGCCCGGCAGTTCTACTGGCATTGCCCGGCCTGTGGTGATTGGGAAACCTATGCGCCTCGGCGCACCGAAGAGAAAGGCATACCGGCGTGAACAACAGGGATCTGGGGCCGCGCGTCATCGTCGCGCTGGATTATGCGACGGGCGCCGAGGCGCTGGCCTTTGCGCAGCGACTTGATCCGAAGCGCTGCCGGGTCAAGGTCGGCAAGGAACTGTTCACGGTTGCTGGCCCGGCTTTGGTCGAGCAGCTGGTCGCGCGGGGTTTCGACCTGTTCCTTGATCTCAAATATCACGATATACCCAATACTGTTGCCGCTGCCTGCAAGGCCGCAGCGGGGTTGGGCGTTTGGATGATCAATGTTCATGCCAGCGGCGGGCGCACGATGATGCAGGCAGCGCGCGAAGCGCTGGCCGGCCAGGTACGCCCCCCGAAACTGATTGCGGTGACCGTGCTCACCAGTCTGGGCGCTGAAGACCTGCGCGAAACCGGCCAGACCGAAGAGCCGGCGGTGCTGGCGGAACGTCTGGCCCGGTTGGCGGCGGCCAGCGGCATGGACGGCGTGGTTTGTTCAGCCCAGGAAGCTTCACGATTACGCCAAGCCTGCGGCACCGACTTCTGTCTGGTCACGCCGGGCATCCGGCTTCCGGATGCGGCACAGGACGATCAGAAGCGCATTGTGACCCCCGGAGTGGCGGTCAGCAGCGGCGCGGACTATCTGGTGGTCGGGCGGCCGATTACCAAGGCTGTCGATCCCTTGGCTGTCCTCGACCGCATCAATGCGGAAATTGCTGCTGCCACGGGCCGGTAAAATGGCGGGCTCATGAGCAATACTGAAAAAATCAAAACTGCGGCCATTCGCCGCGGACGCGTACTGGTCGTGGGCGATGTCATGCTCGACCGTTACTGGTTCGGTGACGTCAGCCGGATCTCGCCCGAAGCGCCGGTGCCGATCGTCAAGGTTGATCGCATCGAGGATCGACCGGGCGGCGCAGCCAATGTAGCGCGCAATGCGGCGGCGCTGGGCACGAAAACGTCGCTGCTGTCGGTGGTTGGTCGTGATGAGCCGGGTCGCTGCCTGCAGCAGCTGTTGCGCCGGGAAAAAGTGGCGACCAGCCTGCACGCCGACGCAACCATTTCGACGACGGTGAAGCTGCGTGTGATCGGCCGCCAGCAGCAGCTGCTGCGCGCCGATTTCGAAACCGTGCCCAGCCATGAAGTGCTGGCTTCGAAACTCAAGGATTACCAGCGTCTGCTGAAAACGGCGGATGTGGTGATTCTGTCTGACTACGGCAAGGGCGGGCTGGCGCATATCGCCAAAATGATTGCGCTGGCCCGCAAACGCGGCATTCCGGTTCTGGTCGACCCCAAAGGTGAGGACTACTCACGTTATCGCGGTGCCACGCTGGTAACGCCCAACCGCGCCGAGCTGCGTGCGGTGACCGGGCGCTGGACCAGTGAAGCCATGCTCAACAGCAAGGCACAGGCGCTGCGCCAGCGGCTGGGACTCGGCGCATTGCTGCTGACGCGCAGTGAAGAAGGCATGACGCTGTACCGGCGCGGTAGCCGGCTGCATGTGCCGGCGCAGGCCCGTGAAGTCTATGACGTCAGCGGCGCCGGCGACACGGTGATCGCCACGATTGCCGTGATGCTGGCGGCGGGTGAGGACATGGAAAGTGCAGTGCGTATTGCCAACCGCGCCGCGAGCATCGTCGTCGGCAAGTTCGGCACGGCGGTGGTTCATCCCGAAGAGCTGTTTCCCGCGCAGGCGAAGGAGTAAGCATGGTTTATGTCGTGACTGGCGCGGCGGGCTTTATCGGATCGAACCTGGTCAAGGGGCTCAACGCCCAAGGCATCAACAATGTGCTGGCCGTGGACGACCTGACTCAGGGCGACAAATTCCGCAATCTCGTGGATTGCGCGATTACCGATTACCTCGACAAGGATGAGTTTCTGGCACGCATCCGCGCCGGACAGTTCCGTCGCGGCATCAAGGCGATTTTCCATCAGGGCGCCTGCTCGGATACCACGGCGAGCGACGGAAAATATGTGATGGACGTCAATTACGCCTACTCCGGTGCCTTGCTCGATTTCTGCCAGTCGGAGCAGGTCCCGTTCATTTATGCGTCCTCTGCCGCGACTTATGGTGCACACACCGAGTTCCGTGAAGACCCGGTCTGCGAAGGTCCGCTGAACGTCTATGGTTATTCCAAGCTGCTGTTCGACCAGCGGGTGCGCCGCTTGCCGGTGGCGGGATCGCAGGTTGTCGGTCTGCGTTACTTCAATGTCTACGGCGACCGCGAGCAGCACAAGGGGCGCATGGCGTCTGTGGCTTTTCACTTCTTCAACCAGTATCACGCCGATGCGCATGTGCGTCTTTTCGAAGGTAGCGGCGGCTTTGGCAACGGCGAGCAGCGGCGGGATTTTGTGTCCGTCGAGGACGTGGTCAAGGTCAATCTGTTTTTTTTGCAGAACCCGGATAAATCCGGCATTTTCAATTGCGGCACCGGTGCCGCCCAGTCGTTCAATGACGTCGCCGTCACCATGCTCAACAGCTGCCGCAGTGCTGAGGGGCGTCCGACCCTGGCGCTGCATGAGCTGCAGCAGCAGGGGTTGCTGCGTTACGTTCCTTTCCCGGGTGACCTCAAAGGTAAATATCAAAGCTACACACAGGCCGATCTGACGGCATTGCGTGCTGCCGGTTACACCGCGCCTTTCCTGACGGTGGAGCAAGGTGTGTCGCGTTACTGCCACCAGTTGCTGGCGCGCAGCGGGGGCTGAGCATGTATCGCTCACTCGAAGCCTTTGTCGGCAACACGCCGCTGGTTCGCTTGCATCGCATTCCGGGGGCGACCGACAACGTCATCCTCGCCAAGCTGGAGGGCAATAATCCCGCCGGTTCGGTGAAAGACCGGCCGGCGCTGTCGATGATCCGCCGGGCGCAGGAACGCGGCACCATCAAGCCTGGTGACACGCTGATCGAACCTACCAGCGGCAATACCGGTATTGCGCTGGCGATGGCTGCAGCCATCATGGGTTACCGCATGGTCCTGATCATGCCGGAGAACCAGTCTCTGGAGCGCCAGCAGACTATGCGCGCCTACGGTGCGGAACTGATCCTCACGCCAAAGGAAGTCAGCATGGAGGGCGCGCGCGATCTTGCCGAACGCATGGTGCGCGAAGGCAAAGGCGTGATGCTCGACCAGTTTTCCAACCCCGATAATCCGCTGGCGCATTACGAAGGCACCGGTCCGGAGATCTGGCGCGACACCGGCGGCAGGATCACGCACTTCGTATCGAGCATGGGTACGACCGGCACCATCATGGGCGTGTCGCGTTTCCTGAAAGAAAAAAATCCGCAGGTGCAGATCGTCGGATGCCAGCCTGCTGACGGCTCGCAGATTGCGGGCATCCGCAAATGGCAGCCCGAATACCTGCCGAAGATCTGCAACTGGAAGCAGGTCGATCAGATCATTGAAATCAGGCAGGGTGATGCCGAGGAGATGACGAGGCGTTTGGCACGTGAAGAGGGCATCTTCGCCGGCGTATCTTCCGGTGGTGCCTTGTGGGCGGCGCTGCAGATTTCCGCCAAGGTGCGCAATGCGGTGATCGTGTGTATCACCTGCGACCGCGGCGACCGTTATCTGTCAACCGGGGTCTTCCCTGGTAAATAATACAAGTATTTGTTTTTAAAGGAATTATTTTGAGTCCCGTGTTGGTATTCGATATTGAGACCGTGCCTGATATTGCCGGGCTGCGGCGCCTGCACGACATGGATAGCAGCCTGTCCGACCACGATGTCGCCGAGACGGCGTTTCAGCTGCGGCGGCAATCGCATGGCAATGATTTCCTGCCGCATTACCTGCAACGCGTCCTGGTGATTTCCTGCGCGCTGCACGACCGTGACAGCTTCAAGGTCTGGTCGCTCGGCGCGGCCGGTGAGTCCGAAGGCGAAATCATCCAGCGTTTTTTCGACGGCATCGAAAAATACACGCCGCAGCTGGTGTCCTGGAATGGTGGCGGTTTTGACCTTCCGGTACTGCATTACCGCGGCTTGATGCACGGCGTGAAAGCCTCGCGTTATTGGGATATGGGCGAGGATGACCGCGAATTCAAATGGAACAACTACATCAGCCGCTATCACCAGCGCCATCTCGATCTGATGGATCTGCTGGCGATGTATCAGGGTCGCGCCAATGCGCCGCTGGATGCGCTGGCGCAGCTGATGGGTTTGCCGGGAAAGCTGGGCATGGACGGCTCGGCGGTGTGGGGCGCATTTCAGGACGGACGCCTTGAAGACATCTGGCGTTACTGTGAGACCGACGTCGTCAATACCTACCTTGTGTTTCTGCGCTTCCAACTGATGCGCGGCGCTCTGACCACGGAACAGCATGACCAGCAGGTCGCTGCGGTTCGCGCAGCGCTTGGCAAGGTCGAACAACCGCACTGGAAGGAATTCCTGGCGCGCTGGACCGCTTGATGCGCGTTCGTAGCAAAACTCCCCGGACGACGACGGTCGGTCCGCTGCAGATCGAATCCCTCGATCACGAAGGCAAGGGCATCGCCCGCCACGACGGCAAGGTGATGTTCATCGAGGGCGCTTTGCCCGGCGAATCCGTCGAGGCCTCGATCTATCGCCGCAAACCGGCCTTTGAGCAGGGCTTCGCCACACGCATATTCAATGAAAGCGTGTCGCGGACCACGCCCGGCTGCGCCTTCTTCGGCCTTTGCGGCGGCTGCAGCCTGCAGCACATGGATCTGCGCACGCAGGTTGCGGCCAAGCAGCGTGTACTGGAAGACAACCTGCGCCATATCGGCAAGGTGCAGCCCGAATTGATGATGCCGGCGATCCACGGACCCGACTGGGGCTATCGCCATCGTGCAAGGCTGACCGTGCGCAATGTGCTGAAGAAGGGCACCGTGCTGGTCGGCTTCCATGAAAAGCGCAGCAGCTATGTCGCCGACATGACCGCCTGCGAGGTGCTTCCCAAACGCATGTCACGTTTATTGCCGCTGTTGCGCGAACTGGTCGGCAGCCTGAGCATCCATGACCGTTTGCCGCAGATCGAAATTGCGCTGACCGATGACAATGATGTGCTCGTACTGCGCAATCTGGAGTCACTGACGCCGGAGGATGAACAGCGCATCCGCCACTTTGCCGACGCGCAGGGCGTATCGATCTGGCTGCAGCCAGCCGGCCCGGATACGGCTCATCCCTTCCATCCGCCGGGTGCGGAAACGCTGAGTTACACGCTGCCTGAATTTGATGTCCGCGTGTCCTTCAAGCCGACGGATTTCACTCAGGTTAACCATTCGATTAACCGCGTATTGGTGCGGCGTGCGCTGGGGTTGCTCGATCCGCGGCCGGGCGAGCGCATTGCAGACCTGTTCTGCGGTCTGGGCAATTTCACACTGCCGATCGCGCGCAGCGGGGCGCAGGTCACCGGTATTGAGGGTGCCATGGGGCTCATCAGCCGTGCAGAAGAAAATGCGAAGAATAACGATCTCTCGCGCAACACACGTTTTCTGGTCATGGATCTGTTCAGGATCGACGCCGCGCAATGGCGTGCGCTGGGGCCTTTCGATAAGCTGCTGATTGATCCGCCGCGCGACGGTGCGATGGAGTTGGTCAAATTGATCGGCGCTGACGGCCCAAAACGCATTGTTTATGTATCCTGCAACCCGGCGACGCTGGCGCGGGATGCCGAGGTGCTGGTAGCGGTGCATGGCTATACCCTGAAGGCGGCGGGTATCGTCAACATGTTTCCGCATACCGCCCACGTGGAATCGATCGCCTGGTTTGAGAAGGAATGAGACGGGATTGAAATTACACAGGCAACAAAAAAGCGGCCCGAAGGCCGCTTTTTTATTGCTGAGGTGCCAATATCAGTCGCGATCACCGCCCAGCACGCCGAGAATCTGCAGCAGGCTGGTGAAGATGTTGTATAGCGACACATACAGCGACAGCGTGGCCGACACGTAATTCGTTTCGCCGCCGCGGACGATGGCGTTGATCTGGAACAGGATCGCCGCGGACGAGAAAATGATGAACGCACCGCACAGCACCAGTTGCATCAGCGGGCTTTGCAGGAAGATCTGCGCCAGCACCGCCAGCATGATCACCACGAAACCGATCATCAGGAACTTGTTGAGGAAGCTGAAGTCCCGTTTAGTGGTGGAGGCGATGCCGGAAAGCACGAAGAACACGGCTGATGTGCCGCCGGCAGCCATCATCACCAGCTGTCCGCCGTTGCGCAGCGACAGGATGGTTTGCAGCAGCGGGGCGAGCAGCAGGCCCATGAAAAGGGTGAAGCCGAGCAGCAGGCCGACGCCCAGCGCGCTGTCGCGGTTTTTCTCGATCATGAAAATCCAGCCGTAGAACACCGCCAACATGATGATCACGCTCATGATCGGGCTGGACCGCATGAAGCTGAAATTGATGAAGTTGGTGCCGATCACCGCACCGATCACGGTGGGGATCAGGGAGACGGCGAGCAGCAGGTACGTGTTCCGCAGCACCTTGTTCTGCTGGGCGGCAATGTCCTGTGAGCCGGCGGAGTAGACGGTTTGCAGGTCAGGTTGCATAGCTTTTAATTCTCCAAAAGTTTGACTGAATCAGTCGGCAGTAAGACTACTGAAAGCAAAGGAAAGTTGCAATTGGTTTTGCCAGATAAGGTATGGATTATCGAAGGCTAAGTAATTGATAATGGATGATATTAGCCTTGGCTATATCAGGTTATTTTCAGTGTTTGGCGCGTTGCGGTTACAATGCGCGCCCGAAGGAGGGTTGGCAGAGCGGTTGAATGCACCGGTCTTGAAAACCGGCAGGGCCTCACGGTCCTCGTGAGTTCGAATCTCACACCCTCCGCCACTAGGCTTTTAAAATCAATAACTTATATAGTTTATTGATTTATACATACCCAAAAGCATACCTAAGTCATAACCGCTTGGTTTTGGGCAAGCAGCTTAAATCACTCACCACCAGTAACATCCACCGGCCCCGTTCGCCCTGAACGATCGGCCCAAAACTAGCAGTCCGCACCCCCACCGGGAAAAACCAAAGCAGTTTCAGTTTTGGACTTTGGCATAAAGTCATTGCACTGGGTTTTGGACGAACGGGGAGGGGATTTCCGACGCTCGCTTATTTCCTCGAAAGTTTAGGTTTATTATCTAAAATTCTTAAGAGGAAGAGATGCGTTCATTACTTCTGGTGCTGTTACTCGCCTTGATACTCCCGGCGCGTGCCGCAGTGGTGTCGCAGCCAACGTGCGGGATAATTTTGATGCATGGTAAATGGGGTATGCCGCAATCCCCATACCTGAAACCTGTAGTGGAAAAGCTCAGTCCTGATTGTCGGGTAGTTCTTCTGGAGATGCCGTGGTCTCGTAAACGCCTCTACGATAAGCCATACCGGGATGCCTTGCATCAGATCAAAGCAGCCGTTGACTCCTTGCGGCAGTCCGGCGCTCAGTGGATCGCCGTTGGCGGACAGAGTTTTGGTGCGAATGCAGCGTTGGCATACATGGCGCAGGTAGGAGATGTGGACGCGATCATACCTCTTGCCCCGGGGCATGTTCCGGAGACGTTTTATCGGGACTCTGATATCAGCCGCGTCGTCGACGAGTCCTCGCGATTGGTCCAGTCAGGCAAGGGCGATACCTTGCTTGAGTTGAATGACATGAACCAAGGGAGGCGGCAATCGCTGAAACTGACTGCCGAGGCGCTCTGGAGCTATTTCAATCCCCAAGGCTTGGGGAATATGAGTTTAAGCGCTCAACACTCGAAGAAGGCTGTGCCTGTCTTCTGGGCAATCGGTAATCTTGACCCGCTCTATGGGTCGGTTTCAGAGGAAATTTATCGAAGGCTGCCAGCAGATCCCGGGAGCGTTTATCTCGAAGTCCGCGCCGATCACGCGACAACGCCAGAGGCGGCTGCGGAGGCCTTGGGTAAGTGGGTGGCAGCGCGTAAGGTGCGCTGAGCTGGTTTGGCTTCCCCCACTTGGCCTGACTGTTTTTTTGTGCCAGATCCATTGACACACTTTACTGCATCGCAGTCGCCTGTTCCAAGGCGGGAGTTTTCGAGGTTTACCCCAATTTTATTTTGGGACTCTGGCATCTAGCCCTTGCACTGGGTTTTGGACGAAAAGGGGGGGCAAATTCGAGGTTCGCTTCTTACCGCGGAATCGTTGTGAATCGCTTTGGATGGTGATTGATGCTCCTTTGCCGCCGTTCTCTACACCCTGCAACTCACCGTCCACCCGGAAAAACGCTACATCGGCAAGACCGAGAAAGTATTCGACTTTCTGGGCTATCGGTTCAGACCGCAGTAGCTGCTGGAACCTGCTGTGCAAAGCCTCACCCGACTGATTGAACGTGCTCGCCGTCGTCATGAGAAAGGAGCCAACTCGCATCGGCTCCGGCAGTACGTTCGACGCTGGGTGTCGTGGCTACACGGCGGTCTTCAAGGCTCGGTTACTGAGAACTCGGTTCAACCAGATATGGGACTACGTGAAAGATGGGATATCAGTCAACCTGGATTGATTTTGCTTTGAAAAAGATGGCCTGAAAATCAATCGTTTATTTAAAACTTCTTTCCAAATCCTGATCACAGCGACGCAGCCCTGCATTGTCCCTCACCTGATTGTCTGGCCGCCTTTGTGCAGGGTTATGCGCCTCATATTCTGTAAGACCTACGCCCAAGAGGCATCGACTGTACTTCTGAATGGACATACGAAAGCGATCGTTTTGCGCCTGGATCTCCGGAATCCTTGGGCTGTTTGTCTGTGGATTCATTAACTGTGATTGTAGCCACTGTATCTGTATGCTTTGGTCGTTTATCTTTTGTATAAGTTGCTGAAATTGTGCTTGTGAATACGTTGGCCCTGCGTATGGAAGGGCTTGGGCGGACACCTGAAAGCTGGATAGACTTGTAAGCAACAGACTGAAAATGCATAGTTTTAACTTTACTTCGTTGCATGATTTAGATTTCATTTTTCTTCCTTTATGTTTTAGATATTCACTGAACAAGGGGGCATACCTCCTTGTATATCCCCTACTTCAGAGGTAAGCGTCGATGACGTTGTGCATATTCGGAACTTGATCAGAGCTTCCTTAGGAATTCACTGTCATGACTGGTTTTTTGTGCCAGATTCATTGACACACTTTACTGCATCGCCGTCGCCTGTTCCAGGTGAGGAGCGGATTGATCGCTGATTGTGTGGGTTACCTATCAAATCAAAAACGCTGAAACTTGATTTATGAACTGTCCGCTTAACGGGGAAGCTTACGGAGCCGGAGGAGGCACCCTATTGTCGTAGTATTCACCCGACCACGAGCCCTTGCAACCAATCAAATCCGGACATAATGGTTCGATAAGCAGTATTTGACCGTTTTTATCCTTTGGCATTTTGAGAAAATTTGGTGAATCGCAGGCCATTTCGGCACTTTGTTTTCGCCAATAGTAGCCATTTTCTCCTTCACTCGCGGGGCCAAGCGTATCGCCCCGCTCGTTTTTGGGGGGATCGCCGATGGCTGCATGGAGTGCATGCACTTCCTTGAGCATACCGGCGGTCCAAAATTTAACGTTGGGACAACGATATATCCAGTAAGCTTGGGTCGCGTCGTTCGATGGGCCACACCGACCGCTCGGTCCGCGGCCGCCATTCTCGATCGCTCGGGTTCTCGGCCAACCTACGGGAAAAGGGGTTTCGCATCCCACCTTTGTGTATATGGTTCCTCTGAAGTATGGTGGATGCCGGCGATTGGCATGGTCCGCTTGGGCCTCTGGGGCGAGGGAGGTTAAGGCGGGGGCGAGAAGACATATCGAGAGTAGTCGGGGTAATGTGGTAGGGGTCATACACGCCTCCTAGGTGTTGGGATAAAGGGTGTTTATGGCCTGACTGGTTTTTTGTGCCAGATTCATTGACACACTTTACTGCATAGCCGCCGCCTGTTCCAAGGCGGGCGGTTTCGGGTTGATCGCTGCAGGTTGGAATACGGAAATATCAAGAACTTGAAGGTGGCCTTTTGGCCCTCTGCCCGGGCGTGTAAGAGATTTTGTGTAAACGGTCATTTGGCAGGAAACTGCCGCATTGCAAGGAGCGATGATGACCGTAAGCAAGGAAGTGCTGGACGGCCTGCTGGCCGATTACAAGAAGCCGGA
>Ga0222712_10000761_pt1 | contig 41059 bp, 38 predicted proteins | sample C33_657DmetaG_FD_165043 | JGI IMG/M metagenome (GOLD analysis project Ga0222712, IMG submission 165043) | Estuarine water microbial communities from San Francisco Bay, California, United States - C33_657D | ecosystem: Environmental > Aquatic > Marine > Unclassified | place: USA: California... | reverse complement strand
CGGGGCTTGCGCCTTGGTCAGCGGGTGTGCGCTTTGGTGTCCGGCGGTGGCTATGCCCAGTTGTGTGCCGCGCCGGTGGGTCAGTGCCTGCCGGTGCCTCAAGGCTTGAGCGATGTGCAGGCTGCGTCTTTGCCCGAGACCTTCTTCACGGTCTGGAGCAATGTCTTCGATCGTTGTGCGCTCAAAGCCGGTGAGACCTTGTTGGTCCAGGGCGGCTCCAGCGGCATCGGCGTGACGGCGATCCAGATGGCCAAGGCCGCTGGCGCCAAGGTCATCGTGACGGTGGGTAACGAGGACAAGGTCAAAGCCTGCTTGGCCCTTGGCGCCGACCATGCGATCAATTACAAGACCGAGGATTTCGTGGCCGAGGTCCGGCGCATCACTGAAGGTCGAGGCGTCGACGTCATCCTGGACATGGTTACCGGCAGCTATGTTGCCCGCGAAATCGAGTGTTTGGCCGATGACGGCCGGCTGGCCATCATTGCGGTACAGGGCGGCATCAAGGCGGAAATCAATGCCGGTTTGGTGCTGCGGCGGCGCTTGAGCATTTACGGCTCGACCCTGCGCCCCCGCTCGGTGGCCTTCAAAACCGACATCGCCGATAAGCTGCGCGAGCAAGTCTGGCCGCAGATCGAGTCCGGCGCCATTGTTCCGGTGATCTTCAAGACCTTCGAGGCCGCCGAGGCTGCGCAGGCGCATGCGCTGATGGAGTCCAACCAGCACATCGGCAAGTTGGTTCTGACCTGGTGAGCTTGCAAGCCATGACGCAACTGATCGCCGGCAACTGGAAGATGAATGGCACCCTGGGCGCCAACGAGGCCTTGCTCGGTGCCCTGGCTGCCGGCCTGGGTCCGCTGACTCCTGCGCAGGTGGCCGTGTGCATTCCTGCCCCCTATTGGGCGCAGTTTCGTGCGCTCGCTGCGCAGCATCCGGGCCTTAAAGCAGTGGCCTTGGGCGCGCAGGATGTCTCGGCCCATGCCTCTGGTGCCTACACCGGCGAGATGAGTGCGGCCATGCTCAAGGATTTTGGCTGCCGCTACGCCATCGTCGGCCATTCCGAGCGCCGCCAGTATCACGGCGAGACCGATGCGGTGGTGGCGGCGAAGGCTCAGCAGGCGCTGGCCCACGGCATCACCCCCATCGTCTGCCTCGGTGAAACCCTGGAGCAGCGGGAGGCGGGTCAAACCTTTGAAGTGGTCAAGCGACAACTCGCTGCGGTGATTCACCTCAACGGCCACTGCATCAGCGAAATTGTGGTGGCCTACGAGCCGGTATGGGCCATAGGCACCGGTAAAACCGCCTCCAGTGAGCAGGCCCAGGAGGTCCACGCGCGTTTGCGCGAGCAGCTCAAGGCGGCCAGCGCTCATGCCGAGCGCATCAAGATTCTTTACGGTGGCAGCATGAATGCGGGCAATGCCGCAGGCTTGTTGGCCCAGCCTGATATTGACGGTGGACTGATTGGTGGCGCCTCCCTGAAGCCCGCTGACTTTCTGGCCATCATTGGCGCTGCGCGCTGAGTTTTCCGACACGCATTTGGAGTTGAGTATGAATGTTCTCTTGACCGTTTTATTGGCTGTACAGATCCTCTCGGCCTTGGCCATGATTGGATTGATCCTGGTTCAGCACGGCAAAGGTGCCGATATGGGTGCAGCCTTCGGCAGCGGCACCTCGGGCAGCTTGTTTGGCGCCTCAGGCAGTGCCAACTTCCTTTCGCGCTCGACCTCTGCGCTGGCTGCGGTTTTCTTCGTCTGTACGCTGGGGCTGGCTTATTTCGGCAGCGCTCAGCCGCGCAGCAGCTCGAGCGTGCTTGAAGGCGCAGCGGCGCCCGCAGCGCAACAAATTCCGGGGGCTGCGCCCGCAGCCAGCGCTGCTGCGGCGGCCAGTGCGCCTGCTGCCGTGCCACCTGCCCCCGGGCCGGGGCAAATCCCCTCCAAGTAAATTGGGGCTAGCCACTGCGTCTGCATCCGCGTATTGGCTATTTATCCCGGGGAAAGCACGGGTTTTCGGGGTAAACTACCGGCGCTTTGACGGGCTGTCCTCAGGCCCGGTTGTATCGGTCAAAGCAAGAACAAGTAAAGCGGACGTGGTGAAATTGGTAGACACGCTATCTTGAGGGGGTAGTGGCGAAAGCTGTGCGAGTTCGAGTCTCGCCGTCCGCACCAATAATGGGCAGTAGCGCATCAGGAGGGCTTTTGCAAGCCTCGGGTCAGGTCTGAAGGACAGGCTCGGGGTTTTGCAAAGTTCAAGCGCGACCGAGGCGGCACGACACAATGAATCTCGACCAGTACCTTCCAGTCCTGTTGTTCATTCTGGTGGGGGTCGCAGTCGGCGTCGTTCCCCAAGTCCTGGGCAGGGTGCTCGGCCCCCATCGCCCAGACAGCGAAAAAAACTCCCCTTATGAATGCGGCTTCGAGGCTTTCGAAGATGCCCGCATGAAGTTCGATGTGCGCTACTACCTGGTGGCCATCCTCTTCATTCTTTTTGATCTCGAGATCGCCTTCCTCTTTCCCTGGGCGGTGGCCTTCAAGGACATCGGTCTGGTCGGCTTTTGGGCCATGATGGTCTTTCTCGGCATCTTGGTGGTGGGTTTCATCTACGAATGGAAAAAAGGCGCCCTCGATTGGGATTGAGGGCCGCGTTTGCCTGCGACCTTGTGCTGATGCTTGTCTGCGACTTTTTGCCTCAAAGGTAGGTCTATGTCACTTGAAGGTGTGTTCAACGAAGGGTTCATGACCACCAGTTACGACTCGGTGGTCAACTGGGCCAAGACCGGATCGCTGTGGCCCATGACCTTTGGTCTGGCCTGCTGTGCGGTGGAGATGATGCATGCCGGTGCGGCGCGCTATGACATCGACCGTTTCGGCATGCTGTTTCGTCCCAGCCCCCGCCAGTCCGATCTCATGATCGTGGCCGGCACCCTGTGCAACAAGATGGGTCCTGCCTTGCGCAAGGTTTATGACCAGATGTCAGAGCCACGCTGGGTCATCTCCATGGGCTCCTGCGCCAATGGCGGCGGCTACTACCACTACAGCTATTCGGTGGTGCGCGGCTGCGACCGTATCGTGCCGGTCGACGTGTACGTTCCCGGCTGTCCACCGACGGCCGAGGCGCTGCTCTACGGCATCATCCAGCTGCAGCAAAAGATACGCCGCACCAACACCATAGCGAGGGCCTGAGATGTCTTTTGATGCCGTGTTGACCCCCGCGCAGCAAATTCCAGCCCCGGGCGGCCTGCGCCAGACGCTGGCCGACGCCCTGGGCGACAAAGCCAGGCAGGTGAGCCTGGCCCTCGGTGAGGTGACGGTGCTGGTGGCCGCGGCCGATTACCTGGATGCGGCGGCCATCCTGCGCGATCATCCGCAGTGCCGGTTTGAGCAACTCATAGACCTGTGCGGCGTCGACTTCAGTGACTACAAAGGCGGTGTGCACGAGGGCCCGCGCTATGCGGTGGTCTCGCACCTGCTGTCGGTCAGCTTGAACCAGCGGGTGCGGCTCAAGGTGTTTTGCCCGGACGACGATTTTCCGGTGTTGCCTTCGATCAACGAGTTGTGGAATGCGGCCAACTGGTTCGAGCGCGAGGCCTTCGACCTGTTCGGCATCATTTTTGAAGGCCACAACGACCTGCGCCGTATCCTGACGGACTACGGCTTTATCGGTCACCCCTTCCGCAAGGATTTTCCGACCACCGGCCATGTAGAGATGCGCTACGACCCCGAGCAAAAGCGCGTGATCTATCAGCCGGTGAGCATAGAGCTGCGCGAGGTCACCCCGCGCATCCTCCGTGAAGACGGCTATGCCGGCCGGCCGGCCGACCGCAAGGGCTGAGGCGACCACCATGGCTGAAATCAAGAACTACACCCTGAACTTCGGGCCCCAGCACCCGGCTGCCCACGGCGTGCTGCGCCTGGTGCTTGAACTGGACGGCGAGGTCATCCAGCGCGCCGACCCGCACATCGGATTGCTGCACCGGGCCACCGAAAAGCTGGCCGAAAGCCGCACCTACATCCAGTCGCTGCCCTATATGGACAGGCTGGACTATGTCTCGATGATGTGCAATGAGCACGCCTATTGCCTGGCCATTGAAAAACTGGTGGGCGTTGATGTGCCGGTGCGCGCGCAGTACATCCGGGTGATGTATTCCGAGATCACGCGCCTGCTCAATCACCTGCTCTGGCTGGGCTGCCACGGCTTTGACTGCGGTGCGATGAACATCCTCATCTACTGCTTTCGCGAGCGCGAGAGTTTGTTCGACATGTACGAGGCGGTCTCTGGTGCGCGCATGCATGCTGCCTATTTCCGCCCGGGCGGCGTCTACCGCGACCTGCCCGAGGTCATGCCGCAGTACAAGGCCAGCAAGGTGCGCAATGCTAAGGCGATTGCTGCCTTGAACGAAAACCGCCAGGGATCGCTGCTCGATTTCATCGACGACTTTGTGCAAAAGTTCCCCAAGCTGGTCGACGAGTACGAGACCTTGCTCACCGACAACCGCATCTGGAAGCAGCGCACCGTGGGCGTGGGCGTGGTCACGCCCGAGCGTGCGCTCAACCTGGGCTTTACCGGCGCAATGCTGCGCGGCTCGGGCATTGCCTGGGACCTGCGCAAGCAGCAGCCCTACGATGTCTATGACCGCCTGAACTTCGACATCCCGGTGGGCAAGACCGGTGACTGCTACGACCGTTACCTGGTGCGCATCGAAGAGATGCGTCAGTCCAACCGCATCATTCGTCAGTGCGTGGATTGGCTGCGCGCCAACCCCGGCCCGGTCATCACCGAGGACCACAAGGTGGCGCCGCCTGCCCGTGAGGCGATGAAGTCGAACATGGAAGAGCTGATTCACCACTTCAAGCTCTTTACCGAAGGCATGCATGTGCCCGAAGGCCAGGCCTATGCCGCGGTGGAGCATCCCAAGGGCGAGTTCGGTATCTATCTGATCAGTGACGGGGCCAACAAGCCTTATCGCCTCAAGATCCGTCCGCCCGGCTTTGCCCACCTGGCTGCGATGGACGAGATGGCGCGCGGCCACATGATTGCTGATGCGGTGGCCGTGATCGGCACCATGGACATTGTGTTTGGTGAAATCGACCGCTGAGACACCATGATATTTTCCGACCAGACCCGCACTCGCTTTGACCGCGAGATCGCCAAATACCCGGCCGACCAGAAGCAGTCGGCAGTCATGGCCTGCTTGCAGATCGTGCAGGAAGAGCAGGGCCATGTGAGCCCGGCCAGCGAGAAGGCGGTGGCCGACTACCTGGGCATGGCGCCGATGGCGGTGCATGAGGTCACCACCTTCTACAACATGTACAACCAAAAACCTTTGGGAAAGTACAAGCTCAACGTCTGCACCAATTTACCCTGCCAGTTGCGCAGCGGCACCCATGCACTGGCCCATCTTGAAGAGAAACTGGGGGTGTCCATGGGTGACACCACGGCCGACGGCCTGTTCACCTTGCAACAGTCCGAATGCCTGGGCGCTTGCGCCGACGCACCGGTGATGCTGGTCAATGACATTCACATGTGCAGCTTCATGAGCAATGACAAGCTCGACCAGTTGATTGACGGCCTGAAGGCCGCGGAAGGCCAGGCATGAACGCTGCCAGCATCCTCTCGCAATTCAAAGCCACCGGCGTGCAAAGCGCCTTTCATGGCCGGCATATCAGCCCGCAGATCATGGCCGGGCTCGACGGCAGCAACTGGCGCCTCAAAGACTACGAGGCCCGGGGCGGTTATGCGGCCCTGCGCAAGATTTTGGGCCAGGACGGCGGCGAGGGTCTCACCCCCGATCAGGTGATCGCTGAAGTCAAAGCCAGCTCGCTGCGCGGCCGTGGCGGCGCGGGTTTCCCGACCGGCCTGAAGTGGAGCTTCATGCCCCGCCAGTTTCCGGGCCAAAAATACCTGGTCTGTAACTCCGACGAGGGCGAGCCCGGCACCGCCAAGGACCGTGACATCCTGACCTACAACCCGCATGTGGTGATCGAGGGCATGGCCATTGCAGCCTATGCCATGGGCATCTCGGTGGGCTACAACTACATCCACGGCGAGATCTTCCAGACCTACAAGCGCTTCGAGGAAGCCTTGCAGGAGGCGCGCGATGCGGGCCTGCTGGGCGACAAGATCCTGGGCAGCAATTTTTCCTTCCAACTGCATGCGGCGCATGGCTTTGGCGCCTACATCTGCGGCGAGGAAACTGCGCTGCTCGAGTCACTCGAGGGCAAAAAAGGCCAGCCACGCTACAAGCCGCCGTTTCCGGCCAGCTTCGGTCTGTACGGCAAGCCCACCACCATCAACAACACCGAGACCTTTGCCGCAGTGCCCTGGATCATCCGCAACGGCGGCCAGGCTTATTTGGAAATAGGCAAGCCCAACAACGGTGGCACCAAGCTGTTCACCGTCAGCGGCGATGTTAACAATCCGGGCAACTTTGAAGTGCCACTGGGCACCCCCTTTGCCAAGCTGCTCGAACTGGCCGGCGGCGTGCGTTCGGGCCGACAGCTCAAGGCGGTGATCCCGGGTGGCTCGTCCATGCCGGTGCTGCCCGCTGACATCATGATGGCCACTGACATGGACTACGACTCGATCGCCAAAGCCGGCTCCATGCTGGGCTCGGGTGCGGTGATCGTGATGGACGACAGCCGCTGTATGGTCAAGAGCCTGTTGCGCCTGTCGTATTTCTACATGCACGAGAGCTGCGGTCAGTGCACCCCCTGCCGCGAAGGTACCGGCTGGCTCTGGCGCATGGTGCACCGCATTGAGCATGGTCAGGGCCGCGAGAGTGACCTGGACCTGCTGAACTCGGTCTCGGACAGTATTCAGGGGCGCACCATCTGCGCCCTGGGCGATGCGGCGGCCATGCCGGTGCGCGCCATGATCAAGCATTTCCGCGCCGAGTTCGAACACCACATCACGCACAAGACCTGCATGGTCCCGGCTTACGCCTGAGTGCAGTACAGCAAAAGCACACACCATGGTTGAAATCCAACTCGACGGCAACAAGGTCGAAGTGCCTGCAGGCAGCACGGTGATGCATGCGGCCGAAAAAGCCGGTACCTACATCCCGCATTTTTGCTATCACAAGAAGCTGAGCATCGCGGCCAACTGCCGCATGTGCCTGGTGGATGTGGAAAAAGCCCCCAAGCCCATGCCCGCCTGCGCCACGCCGGTCACGCAAGGCATGGTGGTACACACCAAGAGCGACAAGGCCATCAAGGCGCAAAAAAGCGTGATGGAGTTCCTGCTCATCAACCATCCACTCGATTGCCCGATATGCGACCAGGGCGGCGAATGCCAGTTGCAGGATCTGGCCGTCGGCTACGGCGGCAGCGGTTCGCGCTACCAGGAAGAAAAGCGGGTGGTGCTGCACAAGGATGTGGGCCCGCTCATCAGCATGGAAGAGATGAGCCGCTGCATCCACTGCACCCGCTGCGTGCGCTTTGGCCAGGAGGTGGCCGGCGCCATGGAGCTGGGCATGTCCCACCGCGGCGAGCACTCCGAGATCGAGACCTTTGTTGGCATGTCGGTCGACTCCGAGCTGTCGGGCAATATGATCGACATTTGCCCGGTGGGCGCGCTCACCAGCAAGCCCTTTCGCTACAGCGCCCGCACCTGGGAGCTGTCGCGTCGCAAATCCGTCAGCCCGCATGATTCGACCGGCGCCAATCTGGTCATTCAGGTCAAGCAAAACCAGGTCATGCGCGTCTTGCCTCTGGAAAACGAGGCGGTCAATGAGTGCTGGATCGCCGATCGCGACCGCTTCTCGTATGAGGCCTTGAACGGCGACGATCGCCTGAGCGCGCCCAGGATCAAGCAAGGCGGCCAGTGGAAAGAAGTTGATTGGCAGACCGCCCTCGAATATGTGGCCAACGGCCTCAAGCAGATTGGCCAAGACCACGGTCCGGCCAGCTTGGGCGCGCTGGTCAGCCCGCACAGCACCCTGGAGGAGCTGTATTTGGCAGGTCTTTTGATGCGCCGCCTGGGCAGCGACAACATCGACCACCGCCTGCGCCAGGCCCAGTTCCCGGCGGCCCAGGGCGTGCGCTGGTTGGGCACAACGCTTGCCTCGCTGTCTAGCCTGCAGTCTGCCTTGGTCATCGGTTCGAACCTGCGCAAAGACCATCCTCTGATGGCGCTGCGCCTGCGGCAAGCGGTTCGTACCGGTGGCAAGCTGATGAGCATCAATTCAGTGCGCCAGTTGCCCATGGCCGATGCCTGGGCCATTCCTGTGTCGCGCAGCATCACGGCCGAGCCGGCGCAGTGGCAGGCGGCGCTCATGGAGGTGGCGGCGGCGCTGGCGCAAGCCCAGGGTCTGGCCTTGCCGGCCGGCATGGTTGCGGGGCCCGTCGGTGAGACCGCTCAGGCCATGGCCCAGGCTTTGATGAGCGGCCAGCACAAGGCCATCTTGTTGGGCAATGCGGCGGCCCACCATGCCCAGGCTTCGAATTTGCTCGCAGTGGCGGGCTGGATGGCTGAGCACACCGGTGCCAGCGTGGGCTATCTGGTGGAGGCGGCCAACACCGTCGGCGCTCAGTGGGTGGGCGCACAGCCGCAAAGCGGTGGCCTGCATGCGGGCCAGATGCTTGCCGGCTCGCTCAAGGCAGCCTTGCTGCTCGGCACCGAGCCCGTGTTTGATTCTGCGGCAGGCGCTGCTGCCAGGCAGGGCCTGGCACAGGCGCAAATGGTCGTCTCGCTCAATGCCTTCAAGGCCAATATGGATCTGGCCGATGTGCTCTTGCCGATTGCTCCCTTCACCGAAACCCCGGGGACTTTTGTCAATGCCGAGGGCAGGGTGCAGAGCTTTCATGCGGTGGTCAAGCCGCTGGGGCAGGCGCGGCCGGCCTGGAAGGTATTGCGGGTGCTTGGCCAGATGCTGGGCCTGGCGGGTTTTGAGGCCGAGTCAGCCAGTGAGGTGCTGAGCCAGGCCATAGGCGCGGCCAGTGCCGAGGGCGCGCGTTTTGTACCGGCCGATGTGCTGAGCAACGCAGCCAGCTTCGATGCGGCGCTGGCCTCGGCCCCGGTGGGCGAGCCTGTGACGGCGGCCATTTATCAGCTCGACGGGACCGTGCGCCGCGCGCCCTCGCTGCAGTTGACAGCCGATGCCCGCGCCGGCCTTGGCCTGCAAGCACAGGAAATCGGACAAGAGCTCCGTCAAGAGGTGAGCGCATGATCGATAGCATCAACCAAGCCGGTCTGGGCCTGCTCGGCGGCACGCTGTGGCCGGTGGTCTGGACCTTGATCAAGATTGTGGCTGTGCTGCTGCCGCTGATGGGCTGTGTGGCCTATCTGACGCTGTGGGAGCGCAAGGCCATCAGCTTTACCCAGGTCCGCCTGGGCCCTAACCGGGTTGGCCCCAGCGGCTTGCTGCAGCCGATTGCCGATGCGCTCAAGCTGCTGACCAAAGAGATCATCATGCCGACGGCCGCCAGCAAGGGCCTGTTTGTGCTGGGGCCGATCATGACCATCATGCCGGCACTGGCCGCCTGGGCTGTGGTGCCCTTCGGTCCGGACGTGGCGCTGGCCAACATCAACGCTGGCTTGCTGTTCCTGATGGCGATCACTTCGCTGGAGGTCTACGGCGTGATCATTGCCGGCTGGGCCTCCAACTCCAAGTACGCCTTCCTCGGCGCGCTGCGCGCCTCGGCCCAGATGGTGAGCTACGAGATCGCCATGGGTTTTTGCCTGGTGGTGGTGCTGATGGTTTCGGCCAGCCTGAACATGACCGACATCGTCATGGGGCAGGGCAAGGGCATGGGCACCGAGATGGGCCTGAACTTCCTGTCCTGGAACTGGCTGCCCCTGCTGCCCATTTTTCTGGTGTATTTCATCGCCGGTCTCGCAGAGACCAACCGCCATCCCTTCGACGTGGTCGAAGGCGAGTCCGAGATCGTCGCCGGTCATATGGTCGAGTATTCGGGCATGGCCTTTGCCATGTTCTTCCTGGCCGAATACGCCAACATGATCCTGGTCTCCATTCTGTGCGTGATCATGTTCCTGGGCGGCTGGCTGCCGCCTGTCGAGGCCCTGAGCTTCATTCCCGGCTGGATCTGGCTGGGCATCAAGACCTTTGTGGTGGTCACCATGTTCCTCTGGGTGCGCGCCACCTTCCCGCGCTATCGCTATGACCAGATCATGCGTCTGGGCTGGAAGATCTTCATTCCGGTCACGCTGGTGTGGCTGGTGGTGGTGGCCGTGTGGATGCACACCCCTCTCAATATCTGGAAGTAAGTCATGAGCACTGAGACCCTGTCCCGGCCCTCGTCCTTCTCCTTGAAGGACTTCCTCTCCAGTTTCATGCTGACCGAGCTGTTCAAGGGCATGGCCCTGACCGGCAAGTACATGTTCAGCCGCAAGATCACCATTCAGTTCCCCGAGGAAAAGACGCCGCTGTCGCCGCGTTTTCGCGGCCTGCATGCACTGCGCCGCTATGACAACGGTGAGGAGCGCTGCATTGCCTGCAAGCTGTGCGAGGCGGTTTGCCCGGCCCTGGCCATCACCATCGAGTCGCAAGTGCGCGACGATGGCAGCCGGCGTACCAGCCGCTACGACATCGACCTGACCAAATGCATCTTCTGCGGCTTTTGCGAGGAAAGCTGCCCAGTCGACTCGATCGTTGAGACGCACATCCTGGAATACCACGGTGAGAAACGGGGCGACCTGTATTTCACCAAGGACATGCTGCTGGCTGTGGGCGACCGCTATGAGGCCGAGATCGCAGCGAACAAGGCGGCCGACGCCAAATACCGGTGAACGAAAGCAGCCGACTTATGGACGTTCAATCTGCTCTGTTTTACGCCTTTGCCGCGGTGCTGCTGTTTGCAGCTTTTCGCGTGATCACCGCCCGCAACCCGGTCCATGCGGCCCTGTTTCTGGTGCTGGCCTTCTTCCAGGCCTCGGCCCTGTGGTTGATGCTCAAAGCTGAGTTCTTGGCCATCACCCTGGTGCTGGTTTATGTGGGCGCGGTTATGGTGCTCTTCCTGTTCGTGGTGATGATGCTCGACATCAACATCGACGGCATGCGCAAGGGCTTTTGGAAGCACTTCCCCCTGGCGGCGGTCATGGGCGCGGTCATCGCGCTGGAGATGGCGGCGGTACTGATGGGTGGCTTCCGGGTGACCGCGCCGCCAGCAGCGGCTGCAGCCAGCCAGGCCGCAGCCGATTATTCCAACACCAAGGAGCTGGGCAAGGTGCTCTACAGCCAGTATCTGCTGCCTCTGCAAGCAGCTGCTGCTTTGCTGCTGGTGGCTATCATCGCGGCCATCGCCTTGACCTTGCGCGAGCGCAAGGATTCGAAAGCGATTGATGCGTCCGAGCAGGTCCGCGTCAAGCGGGGCGACCGGGTGCAGCTGCTCAAGATCGCGCCCAGCGCTGTTGCGCCTGAGCCCCCAGCGGCTGCGGCCGAGGAGACCAAGCCATGATTTCCCTGGGCCATTTCCTGACCCTTGGCGGCCTGCTGTTTGCCCTGTCGGTGATCGGCATCTTCTTGAACCGCAAGAATCTGATTGTGCTGCTCATGGCCATCGAGCTAATGCTGCTGGCGGTCAACATGAATTTCGTCGCCTTCTCCTATTACCTGGGCGATATGGCTGGGCAGATTTTTGTCTTCTTCATCCTTACCGTGGCCGCTGCTGAGTCGGCCATCGGTTTGGCGATTTTGGTGCTGCTGTTCCGTAACAAGGCCAGCATCAATGTCGATGAACTCAACACCCTCAAGGGCTAATTGCCCCGCATGACAGCCCAGCGCACGGGAATCCCACGATGAGTCAAACCCTTTCCGCTTCCACCTTGCTGGCCGTGCCGCTGGCGCCGCTGGTCGGCTCGCTGCTGGCCGGCATCTTCGGCACGGCGCTTGGCGGCAACCGCATTGGCCGGGCGCTCAGCCACGGCCTGACGATCTTAGGCGTGCTGGTGGCACTGCTGATTTCGCTCAAGACCCTGGGCAGCGTGATCGACGGCGCTCGCTTCAACGAAACCCTCTACACCTGGATGGTGGTCGGCGGCCTGAAGATGGAAGTGGGCTTCATGATCGACGGGCTGACCGCCATGATGATGGTGGTAGTCACCTTTGTCTCGCTCATGGTGCACATCTACACCATAGGCTATATGGAGGAAGACGAGGGCTACAACCGCTTCTTCGCCTACATCTCCCTGTTCACCTTCTCCATGCTCATGCTGGTCATGAGCAACAACTTGCTGCAGCTGTTTTTCGGCTGGGAGGCGGTGGGCCTGGTGTCGTATTTGCTGATCGGCTTTTGGTTCAAGAAGCCGACCGCCACCTTCGCCAATATGAAGGCCTTTCTGGTCAACCGGGTGGGTGACTTCGGCTTCATCCTGGGCATAGGCCTGATTGCTGCCTATGCCGGCACGCTCAGCTATTCCGAGGTGTTTGCCAAGGCCCCCCAGCTGGGCGCCATGCAGTTCCCTGGCACCGACTGGCTGCTGGTCACCGTGATCTGCATCTGCCTGTTCATTGGTGCCATGGGCAAGTCGGCTCAGTTTCCCTTGCATGTCTGGCTGCCTGACTCGATGGAAGGCCCGACCCCGATCTCGGCGCTGATTCATGCGGCCACCATGGTGACGGCCGGCATCTTCATGGTCGCGCGCATGTCGCCGCTGTTCGAACTGTCGGCCACCGCGCTCAATTTCATCCTGGTCATCGGCTCGATCACCGCGCTGTTCATGGGCTTTTTGGGCATCATTCAGAACGACATCAAGCGGGTGGTGGCCTATTCCACGCTCTCGCAGCTGGGCTATATGACGGTCGCGCTGGGCGCCTCGGCCTATTCGGTGGCGGTGTTTCACCTCATGACCCACGCCTTCTTCAAGGCGCTGCTCTTTTTGGCGGCGGGCTCGGTCATCATGGGTCTGCACCACAACCAGGACATTCGCTGGATGGGCGGTGTGCGCAAGTACATGCCGATCACCTGGGTCACCTCGCTGCTCGGCTCGCTCGCCCTGATCGGAACGCCGCTGTTCTCAGGCTTTTACTCCAAGGACAGCATCATCGAAGCGGTGCATTTCAGCAATCTGCCGGCGGCAGGCTTTGCCAACTTCGCGGTGCTGGCCGGCGTGTTTGTGACTGCCTTCTATTCCTTTCGCATGTACTTTCTGGTCTTCCATGGCAAAGAGCGTTATGACCAGAACCCGGACGCCCACCATAACGACCACCATGATGATCACCACCATGGCCACGATGCCAAGCCGCACGAGTCGCCCTGGGTGGTGACGGTACCGCTGGTGCTGCTGGCCATTCCCTCGGTCTTCATTGGCTACTACACCATCACCCCGATGCTGTTTGGCGACTTCTTCAAGGACGCGATCACCGTCAATAGCGCGTTGCATCCGGCCATGGCCGAGCTCGCCAAGATCTTCCATGGCCCCATGGCCATGGCCAGCCATGCTTTTTCGACCGCACCTTTCTGGCTGGCCCTGGCCGGGGTGGTGGTGGCCTGGTATTTCTATCTCATCAACCCGGCGGTGCCGGCGGCCATAGGCCGAGCCCTGCGCCCCATTGCCGTGGTGCTCGAAAACAAGTACTACATGGACTGGTTCAATGAAAACGTGTTGGCAAAAGCCGCCCGTGGTCTCGGATTGGGTCTGTGGAAGGGCGGCGATCAGGCGCTGATCGACGGGGCGGTGGTCAATGGCTCCTGGCGCCTGGTGGGCTGGGTGTCTGCGGCGGTGCGGCAGTTGCAGTCGGGCTTTATCTACCACTATGCACTGGCCATGATCATCGGCGTGTTCGCGCTGATGACCTGGTTTGTCTGGCTCAACAAATAAGAAGAGGCAACACATGGCTTTGCTGAGCCTGGCGATTTGGACGCCGATTGTTTTTGGGATAGCGCTGCTGGCCCTGGGGCGGGACGAGCATGTCAAGGCGGTGCGTGCGCTGGCCCTGATGGGCTCCTTGGTGAGTCTGTTGGTGACGCTGCCGCTCTACGGTGGTTTTCAGTACGACACCAGCGCGATGCAGTTTGTCGAGAAGGCCAGCTGGATCCCGCACCTGAACATTCACTACCACCTGGGCCTGGACGGCATCTCGTTCTGGTTTGTGCTGCTGACCGCCTTCATCACCGTGGTGGTGGTGATTGCTGGCTGGGAGGTGATTGAGGAGCGGGTCAACCAGTACATGGGGGCTTTCCTGATTCTCTCGGGCCTGATGATCGGTGTCTTTAGCGCGCTCGACGCGATGCTGTTCTTCGTCTTCTTTGAGGCCACACTGATCCCGATGTACCTGATCATCGGCATCTGGGGCGGCCCCAACAAGATCTACGCCGCCTTCAAGTTCTTCCTCTACACCTTGCTGGGCTCGCTGCTGATGCTGGTGGCGCTGGTCTACCTCTACAACAAGTCCGGTGGCAGCTTTGACCTAGCGACCTGGCACAAGCTGCCGCTGGGCATGACGACGCAGACACTGCTGTTCTTTGCCTTCTTTGCGGCCTTTGCCGTCAAGGTGCCGATGTGGCCGGTCCACACCTGGCTGCCCGATGTGCACGTGGAAGCCCCCACCGGCGGCTCGGCTGTGCTGGCGGCCATCATGCTCAAGCTGGGCGCCTATGGCTTCTTGCGCTTTTCCATGCCGATCGCCCCCGACGCTTCGCGCGAATGGGCCTGGTTGATGATTGCGCTGTCGCTGGTGGCGGTGATCTATGTTGGCCTGGTGGCCCTGGTGCAGCAGGACATGAAAAAGCTGGTGGCCTACTCCTCAGTCGCGCACATGGGTTTTGTCACCCTCGGGTTTTTCATCTTCAATGACCTGGGCGTTGCCGGCGGCTTGGTGCAGATGATCGCGCACGGCTTTGTGTCGGGTGCGATGTTCCTGTGCATCGGTGTGCTGTATGACCGGGTGCATTCAAGGCAGATTTCCAGTTACGGTGGCGTGATCAACACCATGCCCAAGTTTGCCGCCTTTGCGCTGCTGTTTGCCATGGCCAACTGCGGCCTGCCGGGCACCGCCGGCTTCGTCGGCGAGTGGATGGTGATCCTAGGCGCGGTCAAATTCAATTTCTGGATTGGCTTGGCCTCGGCCACAGCCTTGATTTTTGGCGCCGCATACACCCTGTGGATGTTCAAGCGGGTCTATCTGGGCGATGTGGCCAATGAGGATGTACGGCAGTTGTCGGACATCAATGCCCGAGAGTTTTTCATGCTCAGCCTGCTGGCCGCTGCCGTGCTTTACATGGGCATTTTCCCCAAGCCCTTTACCGATGTGATGGACGCTTCCGTGGCCGACCTGCTCAAGCATGTGGCCCTGTCCAAGCTGAAATGATCCGCCACCTGGCAACGACGTTCGAGTTCTTCCATGATTGATGCATTGAGCTGGTTTGCGGTCTATCCTGAAATCATCCTGCTGGTGATGGCTTGCGTCATCGCCCTGGTGGACCTGGGCGTGCGGGACCGCGGGCGCAAGCTCAGCTATGTGCTGTCGCTGCTCACGCTCGCTTGGGTGGCCATCGTCACCGGCTCGCACGCCCTGGGTGGCGAGACCATCTACGGTTTTGGCAAGATGGTGGTCAGCGATCCCATGGGCAACTGGCTCAAATGCTTTGCCGCCCTGACCCTGATGGCCACTCTGGTCTATGGCCGCCCCTATGCGGCCGACCGCGACATGCTGCGCGGCGGCGAGTTCTTCACCCTGGGCCTGTTCTCCCTGCTCGGCGCCTTCCTCATGATCTCGGGGCACAACTTTCTGGTGCTCTACATGGGACTGGAGTTGATGACGCTGTCGAGCTACGCATTGGTGGCCCTGCGGCGCGACCATGCCACCTCGACCGAGGCGGCGATGAAGTACTTTGTGCTCGGCGCCCTGGCCTCGGGCTTTTTGCTCTACGGCCTGTCCATGATCTATGGCGCCACAGGCAGCCTGGATGTGGGCGAGGTGTTCAAGGCCATTGCCAGCCGCGAGGTCAAGCACCAAGTCTTGGTCTTCGGTCTGGTGTTTGTGGTGGCTGGTTTGGCCTTCAAGCTCGGCGCCGTGCCTTTTCACATGTGGCTGCCCGACGTCTACCACGGCGCGCCCACAGCGGCCACCCTGGCCATTGGCGCGGCGCCCCAGTTGGCCGCCTTTGCCATGGTCATTCGCATTCTGGTGCAGGGCCTGATGCCGCTGGCCATAGACTGGCAGCAGATGCTGGGCGTGCTGGCGGTCGCTTCGCTCTTGGTGGGCAATCTGGCAGCGGTGGCGCAGACCAACCTCAAGCGCATGCTGGCTTTTTCCACCATTGCGCAAATGGGCTTTTTGCTGCTGGCCCTGCTGGCCGGGGTGGTCGGTGGCGACAAGGTCAACGCACAGTCGGCCTACGGATCGGCCATGTTCTATGTGGTCACTTATGTGCTGACCACGCTGGCGGTGTTTGGCGTGATCATGCTGCTGGCTAAAGAGGGCTTCGAGTCTGAAGAAATCGCCGATCTGGCCGGCCTGAACCAGCGCAGCCCGCTGTATGCCGGCGTGATGGCCGTCGGCATGTTCTCGCTGGCCGGCGTGCCGCCGCTGGTCGGGTTTTATGCCAAGCTGTCGGTTATTGACGCGCTGCTGTCGGCTCAGGGCAATGAGTATCTTTACCTGGCTTTGTTCGCTGTTTTGGCTTCTCTTGTTGGCGCCTTCTATTACCTGCGGGTGGTCAAGGTGATGTACTTCGACCCACTGCCCGCCCATGTGAGCCCGGCCATTGAGGCCACGCAGGATGTGCGGGTGGTGCTCAGCCTCAACGCGATCTTGCTGCTCGCGCTGGGTCTGCTGCCGGGCGGCTTGATGACCCTGTGCTCGCAGTCCATGGCCAGCGTGCTCAAGTCCCTCGGCAGTTAAGGCCATGAACTCCTCAGCCCTGGTCTGGACGGTGATTGCGCTGGCGCTGGTGGCGGCCAATCTGCCCTTTGTCAGCAATCGCCTCTTTCTGGTGATGTCCCTGTCAGGGCAAAAGTCGCTGGCCTGGCGCTTGCTGGAGTTGGTGCTGCTGTATCTGCTGGTTGGCGCTGTGGCGGTGGGACTAGAGCACAGCCTTGGTCAGGTGGCGCCTCAGGGCTGGGAGTTCTACGCGGTCACCGGCTGCCTGTTTCTTACCCTGGGTTTCCCCGGCTTCGTGTACCGCTATCTGTACAAGCGGTCCTGAAGGTTTTCGCTTGAGCGCCCGGGCCGCCTCTGCCGACGAGCATCTGCGTGAGGCGACCGTCTCCAGCGAGGAGCTGCTGCGCGGCAGCTTCCTGCACGCCAAGCGTGACATCGTGCGGCTGCCCGACGGCAGTCAAGCCAGCCGGGAATATGTTTGTCACCCCGGCGCGGTGGTGGTGGTGGCGGAGTTGCCCGATGGGCGCTATGTGCTCGAACGGCAGTGGCGCTACCCGCTCGAGCGGGCCTTTACCGAGTTTCCGGCAGGCAAGCTCAACCCAGGCGAAGATCCGCTCTTGTGCGCCCAGCGCGAGTTGCGCGAGGAAACCGGCTACCAGGCCAGCCATTGGGCCTATGCCGGTCCTGTGCACCTGGCCATCGCCTACTCGACGGAAGTCATTCACCTGTTTTTCGCCCGGGGCTTGAGCGCCGGCGAGCGTCAGCTTGACGAAGGCGAATTCTTGGACGTGTTTGCCGCCAGCCTGGAACAACTGCAGGCATGGGCCCGAGCCGGCCAGCTCACCGACGCCAAGACCCAGTTTTGCCTGCTCTGGGCGCAGAATCTGCGCTCGGGGTTGTGGTCGCTGGACTGGCAGGGCGCTTGAGCAGGTTTTCGCTCGGCTGCCTGTGCTGTCAGCGGCATAAACCACTGCCAGCGGATTTTTCAGCATCGGCGCGATAATTGGCGCCATGAAAGTCCTCGACCTCAAATGCGCGCATCAGCATGTGTTCGAGGGATGGTTCGCCTCTGAAGATGATTTTCAGTCGCAGCTCGGGCGTGGGCTAGTCAGCTGCCCAGTCTGTGGCGATGCGGCTGTCGAAAAACAGCTCAGTGCGCCGCGGCTCAATTTAGGCGCATCGCCTGCGCCGCAAGCCCCTCAGCCAGCTTCCGCGCCGGTGCCTCAGGAGATGGCTGCCGCGATGGCCGACCCCAAGCTGCAAGCCCTGTGGCTCAAGGCCATGCGTGAAGTCGTCGCCCGCACCGAAGACGTGGGCGAGCAGTTCGCCGATGTGGCCCGTCAGATGCACCATGGCGAGCTGCCCGAGCGCGGCATCCGGGGCCGCACCACTCCCGACGAGGCAGCAGCCCTGTTGGACGAGGGCATCGCGGTGATGCCCTTGTTGCTGCCCGACGCCCTCAAAGAGCCCCTGCAGTAAAGCCAGCAGCGCCGGTTTAACGGCTGTATTCAGCGCGCAGAATCTTGGCCGCTTCGGTCATGGCGCGCAGCTTGCCGTCGGCCACATCACGCGGCAGGTATTTCATGCCGCAGTCGGGCGCCAAAATCACCTGCTCGGGCGAGATGTACTGCAGCGCCCGTTTGACGCGAGCAGCCACCACCACCGGCGATTCAATGCTGGGGTCTTCCAGGTTCAGGCAACCGACCATGATCTGCTTGCCCGGCAGGCTTTGCAGTACCGCGCAGTCCAGGTTGGATTGGGCGGTCTCAATGGAAATTTGCTGGCAGCTGCAGGCGGCCAGCTCGGGCAGAAAGTTGTAGCCGTTCGGGCGGGCATGGATGATGGCGGCATAGCCAAAGCAGATGTGCACCGCCGTCTTGCCGGTGATGCCTTCCAAAGCCCGGTTGAGCGCGCGGATGCCGTATTGACGCGCTTTTTCAGGCCGCGCCTGCATATAGGGCTCGTCGATCTGCACCACATCGGCGCCGTGGGCAAACAGATCCTTGAGTTCTTCGTTGATGGCCACCGCATAGTCCATCGCGGCTTCTTCTTCCGAGGCGTAAAAGTCGTTTTGCGCCTGCTGCAGCATGGTGAAGGGGCCGGGCACGGTGATCTTGACCTGACGCGTGGTGTGCTTCTTCAGGAACAGCAGGTCCTCGACCTCGATCGGCCGCACCCGCCGCACCTTACCCACGATGCGTGGCACCGGGTTGGGGTGGCCCGAGCGGTCCAGCGCGGTGCCCGGGTTGTCGATGTCCACGCCTTCGAGCGCGGTGGCGATGCGGTTGGAATAACTCTCCCGGCGAATTTCACCGTCGGTGATGATGTCCAGCCCGGCATCTTCCTGTGCCCGTATGGCCAGCACCGTGGCGTCGTCCATGGCCTGCTGCAAATACGGCTCAGCCACCCGCCACAGCTCTTTAGCCCGCACCCGGGGCGGAAAGCGTCCGGCGAGTTTTTCGCGGTCGATCAGCCAATCAGGCTGGGGGTAGCTGCCAACAATGGTGGTGGGGAACAGCATGAAAACTCCGTGATGGGTTGTGAATGGGATCATTTTCACCCATGTCGGCATGAGCCATTTGGGAACGGCTCATTTTGGAACGGCCATTGTGGGAGCGCCGCCCTCGGCGCGATGCAGCCACCGTTCAAGCGCCGCCGCCCGCTCGAGCGCCCATCGCCGCGAGGGCGCGGCTCCCACAGAGACCCCATCACCCCAGAGACCCCATCACCCCAGAGACCCCATCACCCCATAGACCCCATCACCCCATAGACCAGCCTCCATAGAGTCCATGCTGTGGATCAGGGGTAGAGTCCGCGCAGCTCGCGGGTATGCAGGATGCGCCGGCAGGCCACGATGAAGGCGGCCGTGCGCAGACTCACCCGGCGCTCGTCCGCGACCTGCCAGACCGCGTTGAAGGCCTCGGTCATGACCCGTACCAGTCGGCGCTTGATCTCCTCTTCGTCCCAGAAGAAGCTGGAGAAGTCCTGCACCCATTCGAAATAGCTCACCGTGACCCCGCCTGCGTTGGCGATCACGTCGGGCACGACCAAGATGTTGCGCTCGGCCAGAATGTCGTCGGCGCTAGGTAGGGTTGGGCCATTGGCGCCCTCCAGGATGAGCCGGGTTTGCAGGCGCAGGGCCCGCTCGGGCGTGATCTGCTGCTCCAGGGCGGCCGGAATAAGGATGTCCGATTCAAGCTGCCAGAAGGCCTCACTTTCCAGGGCCTGAGCCGGCGCAAAGCCGGCTACCCCGCCATAGGCTTGCACATGCGCCAGCAGGGCATGGATGTCCAAGCCCGCATCGCTATAGATGGTGCCGCTGTGGTCTTGCACCGCCACCACCCGCGCGCCGGCTAGCGCAAACAAGCGCGCCGCCACCCCGCCCACATTGCCCAGGCCTTGAACCGCCACGCGCGCGCCGGCCACGCTCAGGCCCAGGTGCTGGCAGGCGAGTTGACCGACGGTGTAAACGCCTCGGCCGGTCGCCTCTTTGCGACCGAGCGAGCCGCCCAGGTCGACCGGCTTGCCCGTGACCACGCCGGTGGTGGTGGCGCCCACATTCATGGAGTAGGTGTCCATCATCCAGGCCATGGTTTGCTCATTGGTGTTCACATCGGGCGCTGGGATGTCCTGGTTGGGGCCGATGATGATGCCGATCTCGCTGGTATAGCGCCGAGTCATTCGTTCGAGTTCACCCCTAGAGAGTAGGCGCGGATCGACCCGCACACCCCCTTTGGCGCCGCCATAAGGCACGTTGACCGCCGCGTTTTTGATCGACATCCAGGCCGCCAGAGCCATCACTTCTGACAGCGTCACGTCTTGATGAAAGCGCACGCCCCCTTTGCCGGGCCCCCGCGAGACGTTGTGCTGCACCCGGTAGCCTTCAAAGTGGGCCACCGTGCCGTTGTCCAACTCAATGGGTACATCGACGATCAGGATGCGCTTGGGTCGCTTGAGCGTTTCTACCCAGCGCGAAAGGTTTCCAAGATGCGGCAAAACACGATCGACTTGTTGCAGATAGTTGCCCCAAGGCCCCAACCCATCGGGCTGCAGGTAGGAGGGCGGGATATGGGCTGGGGTCTGTGCAGGAGCACAGGCAGTCTCGGAGATGAGCCTCATGGGTGGGCCAATACGGAGTGGGGAGGGCCCAGAGAATAGGCAGCGCCTGCAGCCCTGTCCAAGGCTGCTTTTGCCTCAGTTCATGCAGGCCCTGCATGGGTCCTGCTGCAGGACGATTTGCGGTGTCTGCTCAGGCTCAGGCGTTGAACTGCAGCGCAGCCAGCCTAGCGTACATGCCGCCTTGGGCCACCAGATCGGCATGGCTGCCTTGCTCGATCAATCGTCCATGGTCGAGCACCACGATGCGGTTGGCCCGCTGTACTGTGGCCAGCCGATGAGCGATCACCAGCGTGGTGCGGCCCTGCATGGCCGACTCCAGCGCGGCCTGCACCATGCGCTCGCTTTGAGCGTCGAGGGCCGAGGTGGCCTCGTCTAGCAGCATCAGCGGCGGGTTTTTCAGCAGCGCCCGGGCAATGGCGATGCGCTGGCGCTGGCCGCCCGACAGGCGCACGCCGCGCTCGCCCAGAAAGGTGTCATAGCCCTCGGGCAGCCGCTCAATGAACTCGTCGGCAAAGGCCGCTTGCGCGGCCGCACGCACCTCGGCGTCGCTGGCCTGTGGCTTGCCGTAGCGTATGTTTTCCAGTGCGCTGCTTGAAAAAATCACCGGATCTTGCGGCACGATGGCGATGCGCTCGCGCAGACCCTGCAGGCTCAGCTGCGCGATCGGTGTACCGTCGAGCAGGATGCAGCCCGACTGCGGCTCATAAAAACGCAGCAGCAGCGAAAACACCGTGGTTTTGCCCGCCCCGCTGGGCCCGACCAGGGCCACCGTCTCGCCGGGCGCGACCTTCAGCTCAAAGCCGCTGAGCGCTGGCTGGCTGGGCCGCGAGGGGTAGTGGAAGTCGATGGCCTCAAAGTGCACCGCGCTGCCGCTGGGCGGCAGGGGCGGCGTCAGCGGCTGTGCGGGCGATGCAATGCTGGAGCGGGAAGCCAGCAGTTCCATCAGGCGCTCGGTCGCACCGGCTGCGCGCAGCAGGTCGCCGTAGACCTCGCCCAGCACCGCAAACGCACCGGCCAGGATGATGATGTACATCACCGTCTGACCCAGGTGGCCGGCGCTGATCTCGCCGCGCATCACCGACTGCGTGCCCTGGTACAGCCCCCACAGCAGCGCAGCCGAACTGGCGATGATGATGAAGGCCACCAGTACCGAGCGCGCCCGGGTGCGTTTGACGGCGGTGTCAAAAGCCTGGTCGGTCGCCTGCGAAAAACGCTGCGCCTCACGGCTTTCAGCGCTGTAGCTTTGCACCACCGGGATGGCGTTGAGCACCTCAGCCGCAATCGCACTGGAGTCGGCCACCCGGTCTTGGCTGGCGCGAGAGAGCTTGCGCACACGGCGGCCAAAGCGCACCGTCGGGATGACGATCAGCGCCAACACCCCGATCACCTGCACCATCACCCAGGGGTTGGTCCAGATCAGCATCAGCAGGGCGCCCAGGCCCATCACGCCATTGCGCAAGCCCATGCTCAGCGAGGAGCCGACCACCGTTTGCACCAGCGTGGTGTCGGTGGTCAGGCGCGAGAGCACCTCGCCGCTGGGCGTGCGCTCGAAAAACTCCGGGCTTTGCTCAAGCACATGGCCATAGACCGCGCTGCGCAGGTCGGCGGTGACCCGCTCGCCCAGCCAGCTGACCAGATAAAACCGCCCCGCAGAAAACAGCCCCAGAGCCACCGCCACCAAAAAGAGCTGGCCAAAGTGCCCAGCCAGTTCGCCGCTGCGACCGGCCGTCAGCCCGCCATCGATGAGCTCGCGCAGGGCCAGCGGAAACACCAAGGTGGCGCCGGCGGCCAGCAGCAAAAACAGCAGCGCCAGCGCGATGCGCAGGCGATAGGGTTTGAGAAAGGGCAGCAGGCCCGACAGGGACTTGGGCGAGCCCTTGGGCGCATCGATCAGAGGTTTGCTCACGGGGAGAGTGTAGGCGGCGCCGCGCCGCAGCCTGGTCCTTTGAAGTTCCTCGACCCGTCAAGCTCTTTTTTGCCGAGCATGCAGTGGGGATGCAGTTGGGATTCAGTGGGGCGGGCAAATTCCTTGCAGGCTATCGAGCGGTCAGTCAGCCCAGTTGGCCTCTTCCTCAATAACGGGACTGGCCCGGGGCAAATGGATCGAACACCTCGAGCCCCAGCGCCTGAAAGTCGGCCACATTCCGGCTGGCCACCTTCAGTCCGTGAACTTTCGCTGTGGCGGCGATCATGGCGTCTTCATACAGCGTGTCTGACTTTCTGTGCATCAAGCGCGCCCAAGACATGAACGCTGCTGCGTCCATGGGCAGGACGTTGTAGGCGCCGGCCACCAAGGCCAGCCAGGTCTCGATCTCCTCGGCCTTTTTGGGGTCTTGTTCTCGAGTCAGCTCGACGCCCGCTTGGATTTCCCCCAGCGTCACGGCAGACAGGTAGAGCTGGCTTTCATCCAGCGATTGCAGCCAAGCCACGACACCCCCGTGCGGGCGTGGCTTGCGCAGCTCAGACACCACATTCGTGTCCAGAAGATACCGCTGGGTCACAGGATCGGCTCTGCAGGTCGGCGCCTGGCTTGCCCTCGTGGCGCAGCGATCATGTCAGCGCGAGCTGGGTCGCACAGCAGCAGCTGTTTTAACGAGGGGCGCGCAGCCGACTGCAGCCGCCGCCACTCCTGCACGGGTACCAACACGGCGGCTTCGGCGCCGCGTCGGGTGACCATTTGAGGCCCTTCAAGCAGGCAAGCATCCAAAAATTCACTGAAGCGCGCTTTCGCGTCTTGTACTGGCCATGAGTGCATCTGAACCTCACTAAACTAGTCATCTATCTAGTCTGCCCGGAGTTCCCAAGTCTGTCAAACCGAATGCTAAAAACTCAGATCTGACCGATATGGAGGCCGATAGGGGCACTCTGCGGCGCTCGCATGTGTGCGCCTGCAGGTCGCGCAATTGCTTGCAGACGATTGACTAAAGTCCAAGATATTGGCGGACCGCAGCTTCGAGGCGGGCCATATCGGCCGGGGATACATCGCCGACATGCTTGACAGCGCGCGTCTTGTCAGCGGCTCGGTATTGATACACCAGAGCGACCGAGTCGTCACCGGCCGAAGGCAGGGCGATAGAAACGGGCTCGTAGACCTTGGCCGACGATGAAAGCGGAACAATTCCAATGGTGCGAAATTGCCTGTTGAAGGGGGTCAGTGAGAGGACGACGCAGGGGCGGGCCGTCCCCTGCTGCTCACTGCCGCGCGCAGGCTCTAAGTTGAATCGGTAGATTTGTCCGCGCTTAAATTCCATGGCGTGAAGGTCTTAGACCTTGGGGCCGCTCAGGCCATCGCCTATGGTCACATCCCAAGCCTTTTCGTCTGCAAGTGCTTGCGCATTGGCTGGATCACTCATGAATGCGCTGGCAATCGCCTCGAGCTCCTGCTCTCGGTTCACCAGGGCTTGTTGCATGTACTCTTCTATCACCCGGCTGCGCTCGCCGGCAGGAACCACCGCATTGAAGCGTTGAAGCGTTGAGGCTGAAATCGAATAAGAGGCGCGAAGCGTGTTGGCAGTCATGGCGATTATTCTCAAACCAGTTTCAGTAATACTGTGCAGTATGAAAGCATATCCGGGTCAATGCCAAAGTCAAGCCGATTACTGACAGTTCCCCGAAGAGCGGTGGAGCACGGCGTTCTCGGTTCAAAGAGCGGCGGTGGCGCAGCCTTCAGGTAGACAGAAACCCCCGCAGTGCCGCCAGCGTGCCCTCGGGCGCCTCGGTCATTTCGTGGTGACCCACCGGGACGCTCACCACCTGAACCGATTGGCCTTGCGCTCGGGCTTGCTCGATCAGGCCCTGGGCGGCTTTGGGCGGGGTCATTTGGTCGACCTGACCCAGCACAAACAGCAGCGGGCAGCTGAGCTTGGCCACTGCTTCGAGTCCGCCCGCGTAGCGGTCGCAGGCCGTAAAGCCGGAGTGCAGCAAATTGACCTGGCGGTTGCCGGCCAGGATGCGTTTGTTCAGTGCGATGCTCGCACCGTCGACCCAGGTGCCTGGCCCTAGCGCTGAAGGCGGCGGGGCCAGGGTGCTGCGCGAGAACTGGTTGATCATGGCGATCGCCTTGAGCGGCTGCTCTTGGGCTGCCTGCAGCAGCGCGGCCGAGACCCGCATCGGAAAAGCCGTTCCCACCAGTGCTGCATGGCTAATGCGCTCCCCCAGGCGGGCGGCGGCTTCCAGCGCGATCAGCGAGCCCCAGCTGTGGCCGATCAGCGCGGCGCGCGCGATGCCGGCGGCGTCGAGCAGCGCAGCCACAAAGTCGGCGCCTTGCTCAACCGTCTCTGGCGGCAGGCCGGCGCTGCGCCCATGGCCGGGCAGATCGATGGCCAGCACATTCCAGCCGTGGTGGGCGAGGTAGCGGCTTTGCAAAATCCAGGCGCTGTGGTCGTTGAGCACACCGTGGATGAAGAGGGCGGTGGGCTTTTGGGGATCGAAGGGTCGCCCGCCCGTGTAGCAGTAGGTGCTGTGGCCTTGAACCTGGAATTGCATGTTCAGCCTCCCGCCTTTTCGGCCGCTTTGAGCGCTTTTTTCAGATCATCGATCAAATCGGCGGGATCCTCCAGACCGATCGACAGGCGGATCGTGCCTTGCGCAATGCCGGCCCCAGCCAGGGCCGCGTCGTCCATGCGAAAGTGGGTGGTGCTGGCCGGGTGGATCACCAGGCTGCGGCAGTCGCCCACATTGGCCAGGTGGCTGAACACCTTGAGCGCGTCGACAAAGGCCGCGCCCTGGGCCCGGCTGCCTTTGAGGTCGAAGCTGAACACCGAGCCGGCCCCGCGTGGAAGCAGGCGCTGGGCCAGCGCATGGCTGGGGTGTTCGGGCAGCATGGGATGGCCCACCCGGGTGACCAGGGGGTGGGCATGGAGAAACTCGACCACCTTTTCGGTATTGCTCATGTGGCGTGCCATGCGCAGCGGCAGGGTTTCCAGGCCTTGCAGGATCAGCCAGGCGGTATGCGGGCTCATGCAGGCGCCGAAGTCGCGCAGGCCTTCGCGCCGTGCGCGCAGCAGAAAAGCGCCCACCGTACTCTCTTCGGCGAACACCATGTCATGAAAGCCGGCATAGGGCTGGCTGAGCTGCGGGAACAGGCCACTGGCCTGCCAGTCAAAGCTGCCGCCATCGACCACCAGGCCACCGATCACCGTGCCGTGTCCCGATAGGAATTTGGTGGCCGAGTGGTAGATCAGGTCGGCGCCATGCTCAAAGGGCTTGAGCAGCCAGGGCGAGGTGAGGGTGGAGTCGACCAGCAGCGGTACGCCCGCGCCGTGGGCGATCTCGGCCACGGCGGCAATGTCGAGCACGTCCAGCCCCGGATTGCCCACCGTCTCGCCAAACAGAAGCCGGGTGTTGGGCCGCAGGGCGGCCCGCCAGGCATCCAAGTCGCCCGGCGCGACAAAGGTGGTCTCTATGCCGAAGCGGCGCAGGGTGTAGTGCAGTAAATTGTGTGAGCCGCCATAGATGGCCGAAGAGGCGACGATGTGTGAGCCGGCGTCGAGCAAGGTGGCTACCGCCAGGTGCAGCGCGGCCTGGCCACTGGCGGTGGCGATCGCGCCGATACCGCCTTCCAGGGCCGAGATCCTTTGCTCCAGCACCGCATTGGTGGGGTTGCTGATGCGCGAATACACATGGCCGGCCCGCTCCAGGTTGAACAGGCTGGCGGCCTGCTCGCTGGAGTCGAAGACGAAGGAGGTGCTCAGGTGTATGGGCACTGCCCGCGCGCCGGTGGCCGGGTCGGGGGCGGCGCCGGCATGCAGTGCGAGGGTGTCGAAACCAGGGTCGAGGTAGCCGGGCATGGGATGTTGAGCTCCTTCGTTTGTGCAGTCCGTGACTGGCAAGAGGACGATTGTGGGCTATATTGCCAGAACTGCCGGCCTCGCTGCCCGGCGCCATGCATCAGTCAAGGAGGAGCGCTCATGAAGGTCTCAGACATACTCAGAGTCAAGGGCGGTACCTTGTTCACCGTCCGGCCCGACCAGCCCCTGGCCGATGCCACCACCATCATGGCCGACAAAGACATCGGCTCGCTTGTCGTCATGGAGCATGGCGATCTGGTGGGCATGCTGACCTTTCGCGAGGTCATGCTCAGCTTGGTCAAAAATGGCGGCAGTCTGGGCAGCACTCTGGTGCGCAGCGCCATGGACGACCACCCACTGACCTGCACCCTGGAGACCGAGCTCGACGAGGTGCGGCGCATGATGCTTGAGCGCCACGCCCGCTATATGCCGGTGATGGACAGACGCACCCTGATGGGCGTGATCAGCTTTTACGATGTGGCCAAGGCGGTGGTTGACAGCCAGAACTTCGAAAACAAGCTGCTCAAGGCCTATATTCGCGATTGGCCGGGCGAGGACCAAGCCAGCGCCCCGCAGTGATCCAGGCCCGGCAGCGCGGTTGCCGGCTCGGGGATAATCCCAGGCATGAGCGGCAATACTTTTGGACATCTTTTCGCGGTCACCAATTTCGGTGAGTCGCATGGGCCGGCCGTCGGCTGCGTGATCGACGGCTGCCCGCCGGGCCTTGCGCTCAGCGAAGCCGACATTCAACCTGACCTTGACCGCCGCCGCCCCGGCACCAGTCGCCATGTGACCCAGCGCAACGAGCCCGATGCGGTGGAGATCCTTTCGGGCGTCTACGAAGGCCAGACCACCGGCACCCCGATCGCCTTGCTGATCCGCAACACCGACCAGCGCAGCAAAGACTACGGCAACCTGCTCGACACCTTTCGTCCCGGCCACGCCGACTACACCTATGCCCATAAATACGGCGTGCGTGATCCGCGCGGCGGGGGGCGATCGTCTGCGCGCTTGACCGCGCCCATGGTCGCCGCCGGTGCGGTGGCCAAGAAATGGCTGCAGCTCAACCGGGGCATCGCCTTCAAGGGCTGCATGACTCAGATCGGCGACCTGCCAATAGCCTTCGAGTCCTGGGAGCATGTCGGCCACAACCCGTTTTTTGCGCCAGTCGCTGATGTGTCGGCGCTCGAGGCTTATATGGATGCGCTGCGCAAGTCGGGCGACTCCTGCGGCGCCCGTCTGCGTGTGGTGGCCACCGGCATGCCAGTGGGCCTGGGCCAGCCTCTGTTTGACAAGCTCGATGCCGACATTGCCTACGCGATGATGGGCGTCAACGCGGTCAAGGGCGTGGAAATTGGCGCTGGCTTTGCCAGCGTGGGTCAGCGCGGCAGCGTCCATGGCGATGCGCTCACCCCCAGCGGCTTTGTGGGCAACAACGCGGGCGGTGTGCTCGGCGGCATTTCAACCGGGCAAGACCTGGAGGTGTCGGTGGCGATCAAGCCAACATCGTCCATCCTCACGCCGCGCCCGTCCATCGACCGGCAGGGTCAGCCCACCGAGGTGGTGACCAAGGGCCGCCATGACCCCTGCGTTGGCATTCGCGCCACACCTATCCTGGAGGCGATGCTGGCTCTGGTGGTGATGGAGCATGTGCTGCAGCACCGGGCCCAGTGCGCCGATGTGCGCGCCAGCCTGCCGCGCATCGCTTAGTCGACCTCGGTCTTACCTCGGGGAGCTGAAGGGACTCAGGCACCTTCGCGCATCAAGGGCCACAGCGCCCACAGGCCCAGTGCCGGGCCTAAGGCCAGTCCTGTCAGCAGCCAGCCCAAAGGCAGGTGGGCAGTGAGCGCGACGAAAAGCAAGATGCTCACAATGCTGATGGCAAAGCCCAGGCTGTTGGTGAGGGTCAGCACGCTGCCTACCGCTTGCGGCGGCGCGTTGCGGGCGGTCAGGGTGGAAAACTGCGGCGAGTCGCCGGCCACGGTGATGCCCCACAGCAGCAACCAGCCGTAGAAAGCCGGTGTCGGCGCGCTCATCAGCCAAGGCGCGAGCAGGCAGCACAGGCCACTGACGCTCAGCTGCAAGCCGGCCACCCGGGCGCTGCCCCAGCGGCGCGCAGCATAGCCGCCGATCACGCAGCCCAGCGCTCCGCTGCCCAGGATGAGGAAGGCCGCCCACGACAGTTGCACGCCGCTCAAGCGGGTGGCCAGGATCAGCGGCATCAAAACCCAGACGGTGTAGAGCTCCCACATATGCCCGAAATAGCCCAGCACCGAGCTGCGCACCCGCGCGTCTGTCCACAGTGTGGCCAGCGCCCGCCATTGCAGGGTGCTGGCGCGCACGGGCGCGCGCGGGGCTTCGCCCAGGGCCAAGATCAGCAGTCCGCCACCGGCGGCCAGGGCGGCTACGCCAAGCATCAGGGCGGGCCAGGGCAGGGCGTCGGCCAAAGCCCGCAGGCCGTGCGCACTGGCCGAACCCAGCACCAAGGCCCCGATCAGATAGCCCAGCGCTGAGCCCAGGCCTTGCTGATACCACTGGGACGCGATCTTCATGCCCACCGGGTAGATGCCCGCCAGAAAAAACCCGGTCGCAAAGCGCCAGAGCAGCAGCGCCTGGAAGTCGGCCACCATGGCCCAGGCGCCCACGGTGCAGGCTGAGCCTGCCAGAGCACACAGCAGGAACACACGGGTGGCTTTGAAGCGGTCGGCAATGGCCAGCAGCGCAAACACCAGGGTGCCGAAAATAAAGCCCAGCTGTAGGGCCGAGGTGAGCGTGCCTACCGAGGTGGCCGGCCAGCCCAGGCTGCGCTGCAGATCGGGCATCACGGCATTGACCGCAAACCACAGCGAGGTGCCCGCCAGTTGCGCCAGCACCAAGATGGGCAAGACATGGGAGGGGACGGCATGCATGGTCTGACTTTAGCCGCGTTTTGCGCAGGCGCGGGCCCATTGCGGTGGTGCATCAGCGACCTTGGCGGGCCGCCTTGTCCGCAGCCGCCCCTGGGCCAGCTTTTATACTGCCTTGATGCCTTTTGCTCGATCCGCGCGACGTTTCTCCCCGATTCTTGGCCCGTCGCTCCCATTCAATGGCTGCCTACTCGCCCCGGACTGTGGGTCTGAGCCCTGAGCGCCATGCCCCAAACACGATCGTTGGCCGCCCTGTCGGCCTTGGTGGCCACTTATTTCGCGCACATCGGCTTCTTCAATCCCTATCTGCCGCTGTGGCTCAAGGAGATGGGCCTGAGCCTGGTGGCCATCAGCGTGCTGGTGTCCTTGCAATCGGCCAGCCGTCTGGTCGCGCCCTATGTCTGGGGCTGGCTGAGCGACCACACCGGCCGCCGGACCTGGCTGCTGCGTTATGGCGCGGGCGCCTCGCTGGTGATCTCCTTGGGCTTGTGGTTTGATGGCGGCGTGGTCTGGCTGTTTGCGGTTTTACTGCTGCTGTTTACCCATACCAGCGGCATGATGCCTATGGCCGAGGCCCTGGTGATACAGAACGTCAGTCGCGACGGCCAGTTTGATGCGCGGCGCTATGGCCATGTGCGGGTGTTCGGCTCGGTCGGATTTTTGCTGACCGTCATTGCCGCAGGCTGGTGGTTCGAGCGCCACGGCATGGCCCAGTTTCCGCTGCTGACCTTACTCACCATTTCTGCGGTCGCAGTCAGTGCTTGGGCACTGCCTAGTGTGCGCGAGACCGTGCCGGCCCAGGAAGACAAAGAAAGCGTCTGGCCCTTGCTGCGTCAGCCCTCGACGCAATTGTTTTTTGCCTCGGCCTTCTTTCACGTGCTGGCACACATCAGCGTTTATGTGTTCTTTTCCCTCTACCTGGACGAACTGGGTTATAGCAAGACCACCATTGGACTGCTGTGGGCCTTGTCGGTGCTGGTCGAGGTGGTCTGGTTCTTCACGCAAGCGCGCTGGCTGCCGCGTTTTGCGCCCACCGTCTGGCTGATGATTTGTGCTGCGGTGATGGTGGTGCGCATGCTCATCACAGCTGGCGCTGGCGAGCAACTCTGGGCCTTGATGTTGGCCCAGAGCATGCACGCCATCACCTTTGCCGCCCACCATACCGTATGCGTCACCTGGCTGTCGCAACGTTTCCCAGGTCAGATGCGCGGGCGTGCTCAGGCGATCTACACCATCGTCGCCTATGGCCTGCCCGGGGTGCTCGGGGGTTTGGCTGGCGGGGTGCTGTCGAGTCACTGGGGCCTGGTCAGCGTGTTCTGGATCTCGATGCCGGTGGCCTTGCTCAGCCTGCTGGCGGCCTGCGGCACATGGCGGATGGATCGAGATTCGAGCTGAGCCTGGTCCGGCGCTTAAGGGGCCGCCGCTAAGGCACTTTGAATTGTTTTTTTGCAAGCTTTACGCAAGCTCTACATCCGGGGCTGATACTGAAATTCTCTTGACTTTCGGTACCCGCGATGAGCTCTATTTCGACTTCGCGCACTGTCCGCGGCAGTGTCTGATCTTGATGTTGGGATCGCTGCCTTTTTGGCTGGCCGGCGGTGCTCAGCCCCTCCGAGATCGACGATCTGGTGTCGTTTTTGCGCACCCTGAGCGACTCCGCACGGCCGCGCTGATCCCGTCAGCTGCCCCGCCGGTCACTAGCTGCTCAGCAGACGCACCATGTCCTTCAGGGAAAAGCGCCGGGAAGGGTCTGTGCTCTCATTGAGGATGCCGGCCAGGCCTCGGCGCAGGCGCGGGCTCTTCTGCGCCCGCCAGAGCAGCAGCTCGGTTAGCCAAGGGCTGGCACTGGCCGCCTGGGCTCGCTCGTACAAGTGAAAGCGCGGGCGCAGTGCATCGACCTGCGCCTGGTAATGGTCACGCACCTGGGCCTCACTGAAGGCCGGTGCCTGCCCGCCCTGGGCGCTCTTGGCGCCCAGCGCAATGGCCTGGGCGGCCAGGATCCCGGTCTCCAGCGCTTTGCCTATGCCCTCGCCGGTCAGCGCATAGGTACTGCCGGCAGCCTCGCCCGTCACCAACAGCCCCGGCCGACTCAGCGTCGCACCTTCGAGGCTATAGCGCAGGGGCGCCCCTTTGAGCGGGCCCATTTGCTCGCCCCCTTCGAACAGGCGGCGAGCCGTGTCAGACAGGCCCCCGAGCTTGTGGAACATCTCGCGTAAATTCATCTGGCCGGCTGCTTCGCGTTTGGTGCCAGCGGGCTGGACAATGCCCACGCCGACGTTGAACACACCCTGCCCGCAGGGGAAGATCCAGCCATAGCCGGGCGCCAGGCTGCGGTGAAACAGCACTTCCAAACCGTTGATCTCTTGCGTCATGGCCGGATTGCGGATGTAGCAGCGCAGGGCCACGGCGCTGGGCCGCTGGCGCAGGGCCATGCCGGCATCCATCAAGGCCTGCGGCACTGCGCCGGTGGCCAACACCACCCAGCGGGCGCGCAGTTGCCGCTGCTCGCTGCCTTGCTGCAAATACGCGCCGACCACCTGGCCGTCTTCTTCCACCAGCCGGTTCAGGCGCAGCGGCGCATACATGCGGGCACCGGCACGCACCGCCGCCCGGCAGATGATCTCGTCGAGCTGCTTGCGCGGCAGCACGGCCAGCGTGCCTTGCACATCGAGCTGACGTCCGCGTGGGCTGGTGCAGCGCACGAACTGGGCAGCTTGGGCCCGTTGCATCACTTCGTCCAGCACGCCCAGCTCTGCCAGGGCTCGGTGCGCATCCGGAATCAGGCCGTCGCCACAGATCTTGTCGCGCGGAAAGCTGTGCTGATCGACCAGCACCACGTCCAGGCCATTGCGCGCCAAGGTGATGGCCGCGGCAGAGCCGGCCGGGCCGGCCCCGACGACCAGCACATCGCAGCTTTCAGGCAGGTTTTCCAGGGGGGTGTTCATGGGCAGCAGGCTGCTTTCGTTGCGAAGGGCGCGCTCATAGGGGTTTGGATGGGTCAGGCGCTGCCGCATGTAGGCGCCGGTTTCGGCGCCAGCCACCGGGTTCCGCTGGCGAGCCTACCCAGTGCTGTGGCGTAGGGCTGTCGGTGGCTGCTGATCTGAGTTCGCGCGGCCCGTTTTAGGCCGCGTGGCGGTACTCTACCGGCAGCAGGCCTTCCTTTTTGGCGTCGAGCAGCACGATTTCAACGATGCTGCCGTCTTCTGCATAGCTGATGTTGGTGTGCCAGTCTTGAGATTCTTCGCGCACGATGAGTTTGTCTGACAGCCGAATCTGCAGGATGTCGTCGTTTTCGAAGTAGGTACTTTTCATGGCGTGAATTTCCAGTGATGCATCACGGTCTTGATCACCAGCACATTGTCAATGACCACCGCGACACAAAGCAAGTTGTCCTCTCTGCCCGCTACGTGTTTCTAGAGCCAGAAATGACCGGGGCTGGCCACCCTTTGCGTGCCATGGTCGACGATGTCCTGGATCAACTCCCAACTGATATTTCTCTCCCGGGCGCGCTGCTGGGCATGCTCCGTGAGCACAATAGTGAGCCCGCCCAAGCGCTTGCTTTGCAAGTTATTTCCCCCAGGAGTCCTTCAACCCTACCGCTCGGTTGAACACAGGCCGGCCTGGCGCATGGTCCTGGCGGTCGGCGACAAAATAGCCGTGGCGTTCAAACTGAAACTTCTGGTCCGGCTGGGCGGTGGCCAGAGACGGCTCCACGAAGGCGGTGATGAGCTTCAGGCTGTCCGGATTGAGGGCCTGTAAAAAGTCCTTGCCGCCCGCATCCGGGTGGGCATCCGCAAACAGGCGCTCGTACAGCCTTACCTCGGCTTGTACGCCGTCGGCCACACCGACCCAGGTGATGGCGGCCTTGGCCTTGACGCTGTCGGCACCGGGCGTGCCGCTCTTGGTGCCAGGGATCACCTTGGCATGGACTTCGGTGATCTGGCCCGCTGCATCGCGCTGGCAGCCCGTGCATTCAATCACGTAGCCGCCCTTCAGGCGCACCACATTGCCGGGAAAGAGCCGCTTGTAGCCCTTGGGCGGCACTTCCTCGAAGTCCTCGCGCTCGATCCACACCTGCCTGCCGATCTTGAAGACCCGATCGGGCGGCGGCGTTTGGCCCTCCGCAATCGCGCTGTGGGGCAGGGCGGGCTGGGTGCAGTCTTCCAGGTAGGCGTCCGAGCCGAAGACCTCGGCCCAGTTGCTTAGCACCAGCTTAATTGGGTCCAGCACGGCCATACCCCGGTGGGCCTTGTTTTCCAGGTCTTCGCGCAGGCAGCCTTCGAGCGTGCTGTAGTCGATCCAGCTGTCGCTTTTGGTCACGCCGATGCGCTCGGCAAACAGCTGCATCGCCTCGGGCGTGTAGCCGCGCCGGCGCAGGCCTACGATGGTGGGCATGCGCGGGTCGTCCCAGCCGCTGACGCGCTTGTCGTTGACCAGTTGCGCCAGTTTGCGTTTGGAAGTCACCACATAGGTCAGGTTCAGGCGGGCGAACTCGTACTGCTTGGGTGGCGGGCTGGCCAACAGGCCGCCTTCGATCAGGCGCTCCATCAGCCAGTCGTAGAAAGGGCGCTGGTCCTCGAATTCGAGCGTGCAGATGCTGTGCGTGATCTGTTCCAGCGCATCTTCGATCGGGTGCGCAAAGGTGTACATGGGGTAGACGCACCAAGCATTGCCGGTGTGATGATGCTCAGCATGGCGGATGCGGTAGATGGCCGGGTCGCGCATATTGATGTTGGGCGAGGCCATGTCAATCTTGGCGCGCAGCACCATAGCGCCGTCGGGGTGCTGGCCGCCCTTCATCTCGCGAAAGCGCGCCAGGTTCTCTGCCGGGCTGCGGTCGCGGTAGGGGCTGTTGACGCCGGGCTTGCCAAAGTCGCCGCGGTTGGCGCGCATGTCTTCTGGGCTCTGCTCGTCCACATAGGCGTGGCCGGCCTCGATCAAGTATTCAGCGGCGCGGTACATGAAGCCGAAATAGTCGCTGGCCTGGTAGGGCGTGGCGCTGCCCGGGGCCTGGCCGATCTGCGCCCAGTCAAAGCCCAGCCACTGCACCGCATCGATGATGCTGCGCACATACTCCTGGTCTTCTTTTTCGGGGTTGGTGTCGTCAAAGCGCAGATGGCACACGCCGCCGTAGTCGCGCGCCAGGCCGAAGTTCAGGCAAATGCTCTTGGCATGGCCCACATGCAGGTAGCCGTTGGGCTCGGGCGGAAAGCGGGTGCGGATCTTGGCCGGGTCGGGTTCGCCCTGGGCCTGGTGGGCCGCGTCGCCCGGGCTGCCAGCCCAGCGGCGGCTGGCGTAGGTGCTTTGGGCCAGATCGTGCTCGATGATCTGCCTGAGGAAGTTGCTGGGCCGCTGCGCTTCGGCGTCTAGGAGGGTGCCGCTTGCGCTGGCAGGGGACTTGGAACTCATACGCCTGATTTTAGTCGGCGGCTTCTGTTGGGCTGGGCCAGTCCTGGCTGGCCTTGCTAGCGCTGGCAGACCCTGGCCGATAATCCAAGGTTTTTACTGTGGACCTTGCCTGTGGACATATCACTGCTGATCAAAGCCGCCATCATGGGCGTGGTCGAGGGCCTGACCGAATTCCTGCCGATCTCTTCGACCGGCCATCTGATTTTGGCCGGCGCCTTGCTCGGTTTTGACGACGACAAGGCCAAGGTTTTCGACATCGCCATACAGACCGGCGCGATCTTCGCCGTGATCCTGGTGTACTGGCAAAAGCTGCGCGAGACACTCTTAGCCCTGCCGAGCAGCCAGCAGGCCCAGCGTTTTGCCTTCAATGTGCTCATCGGATTTTTGCCGGCGGCGGTGCTGGGTCTGCTCCTGGGCAAGGCGATCAAGGCCAACCTGTTTACCCCGACCGTGGTGGCCACCACTTTCATCCTCGGTGGCTTCATCATTTTGTGGGCCGAGCGCAGGCCGGCCAGCAAGGTGCGCATTCAAACGGTTGACGATATGCGCGGGCGCGATGCGCTCAAGGTCGGTCTGGTGCAATGCCTGGCCATGATTCCGGGCACCAGCCGCAGCGGCGCCACCATCATCGGCGGCATGCTCTTGGGCCTGTCGCGCCGGGCTGCGACCGATTTTTCTTTTTTCCTGGCCATCCCCACATTGATTGGTGCTGGCGCCTACAGCCTCTACAAGGAGCGGGCCTTGCTGTCGGTGGCCGATCTGCCGATGTTTGCTGTTGGCTTGGTGTTTGCGTTCGGCAGTGCCTGGCTTTGCATACGCTGGCTGCTGCGTTATGTGGCCACGCACAGCTTCGTGCCCTTTGCCTGGTACCGCATTATTTTTGGCGCGGTCGTCCTCATCACCGCACAGATGGGTTGGGTACGCTGGGCTGCCTGAGCGCAGCCTCAGCCTTTAAGACTGAGCAGATTGAGCACAGCGGCCTCCACGGCGGCCGCGCTGGCCGCTGGTCTTTCCATGGGGAACAGGTGGCTGCCGTCGAGCATCATGATGCGCCCGTGGGTGACCGTTTGGGTGAGCGCCATGCCGACCTGGCGCATCTCCAGCGAAGCGCGGCCACCGATGAAGGCTGCCGGGCAGCGCAGCGGGTGTTTTTTCAGCAGGGCGTCGAGGTTGTCAGGCAGGGTGTTGTAGATCGCTGTTTCCACATCGCGGTCGAAACTGAGCACGCGGGGTCCCTCGGTCGCGCCGCCTTCGGCTCGGGTGCCCTGCGTGATGTAGTCGCGCAGCACCTGCGCATCCCAAGAAGCAAAGAGTTTTTTGCTGCGAAAGTGCGTCTCAACCTCTTGCAAATTCGCCCAGGATTGCTTGCGCTTGCGGCTGACCGCACCCGGTGAGATCGAGCCGACCAAGCGCGCCCGTTTGGCCACCGACAGGGCGGCCGCTTTCCAGCCACCGAGGATGGGTGAGTCGAGCAACACCACGCCACGGATCTTGTGGCCGCCCACTTGTGGATGCTGCGCTGCGCACATCAGGCTCAGGAAGCCACCCAGCGAATGGCCCACCAAAATCGCGCCTTGCCCGGCTTGACTGCATTGAGCGGCTGTGAAGTCGGCCAGTTGCTGCACCAGATGGGGCCAGTTGCTGCTGACTGGGTAGCGCGGGTCGTGGCCGAATTTCTCGATCGCGGCGACCTCGAAGCCCCTGCGCTCGAGCTCGCGCAGCATCACCCCGTAGGTGCTGGCCGGGAAGCTGTTGCCGTGCGAAAAAATCAGCAGGGGAGGGGTCAAGGACACGATGGCAGGCAACTCAGATCAGCTTTTCGTCGGGCGTGGTGATCTTCTTGAGCGTGCCGTGGCGTGCGCTGGGCATCTTCAAGGGAACGGCGGTTTGGGCATCGTCCCAGACCGGATCTTCGATGCTGTCAAACACCTGGCGCAGCTTGTCGCCCCAGTTGTTGTGCATCATGCGGTAGTAGGGGTTGTCCTGGTCGATACAGACCACTTTGTCGCTTTGGAGGTGGTTGTTTTCATAGACCGCCAGGTCCAGCGGAAAGCCGACCGACAAGTTGGACTTCATGGTCGAGTCCATGGAAACCAGGGCACATTTGGCGGCCTCTTGCAGTGGCGTGTGCGGGTTGATCACCCGGTCGAGCACCGGCTTGCCGTATTTGGCCTCGCCAATTTGGAAGTAGGGCGTTTCCTGGGTGGCTTCAATGAAATTGCCAGCCGAGTACATCTGGAACAGGCGCATGCCTTCGCCCCGAATCTGTCCGCCAAACAGCAAGGACACATTGAAGTCCACATCGGCGCCGCGCAGAGCTACGCCGTCGCGCTCGTAGACCCGGCGCACTGTCGAGCCCAGCACCCGGGTGGCGTCGAACATGCTGCGTGCGTTCCAGATGCTCAGCGGCTCACCGCCGCTTGGGTCCTTGATGCTTTCAACCTGCAGCAACTCGCGCACTGATTGGGTGATCGACAGATTGCCCGCCGACAGCAGCACCATGAAGCGGTCGCCCGGGCGCTCGTAAACGATCATCTTGCGAAAGGTCGAGATATGGTCCAGGCCGGCATTGGTGCGCGAGTCCGACAGGAAAACCAGACCGGCATTGAGTTTGATGGCGACGCAATAAGTCATGATCAGGCGGCGGCGCTGGGGCCGCTAGAGAGTTCTTTGAGTTGGTAAATCAGATCGAGCGCCTCGCGCGGGCTCAGGGTGTCGGGCTCTATGGCCTGAACGGCCTTGTCCAAGGGGCTGGGGCCCGCATCGCTGGCCACCGGCGGCGGCGCAAACAGATCGACCTGGGCTTGGCGCTGCTCGGCTTCGAGTGCCTGCAGGGCGTGGCGGGCGTGTTGCACCACTGGCGCCGGCACGCCGGCCAGCCGGGCGACTGCGATGCCGTAGCTGCGGCTGGCTGGGCCTGGTTCGATCTGATGCATGAAGACGATATCTCGGCCCGATTCAACCGCACTGACATGCACATTGACCGCCCCCGGGTGGCGGGTGCTCAGTTCGGTCAACTCGAAGTAGTGGGTCGCAAACAGGGTAAAGGCCTGTGTCTTGTTGTGCAGGTGGGTGGCGATGCCGCCGGCCAGGGCCAGTCCGTCGAAGGTCGATGTGCCGCGGCCGATCTCGTCCATCAGCACCAGGGACTGGGCGGTGGCGGTGTGGAGAATTTGCGCCGCTTCGGTCATCTCGAGCATGAAGGTCGACTGGGCGTTGGCCAGGTCGTCGGCCGAGCCGATGCGGGTGTGAATCGCATCGATCGGGCCGAGGCGGCATTGGCTGGCAGGTACGTAAGAGCCCATGCTGGCCAGAAGCACGATCAGTGCCACTTGCCGCATATAGGTGGACTTACCGCCCATATTGGGCCCGGTGATGATCTGCATCCGGGTTTTACTATCGAGCCGGCAGTCGTTGGCAATGAAAGGCCCGGCCCCGGTTTCGGCCAGCCGCGCCTCGACCACCGGATGGCGCCCGCCGCTGATGGCGATGCAGGGCTCGCGCACAAACACCGGCTCGCACCATTGCAGGGCGAGCGATCGCTCGGCCAGGGCGGCCAAAGCGTCTAGCGCCGCCAGCGCCTGGGCCAGCGAAGCCAGGGCAGGCACGAAGACCTGCAGTCCGTCCAGCAGCTGTTCGTAGAGAAACTTTTCTCGTGCCAGTGCCCGCTCCTGGGCCGACAAGGCCTTGTCCTCAAAGGCTTTGAGCTCGGGGGTGATGAAGCGCTCGGCGTTCTTCAGCGTCTGCCGGCGACGGTAATCTTCGGGCACTTTGTCGAGCTGCCCTTGGGTGACCTCGATATAAAAGCCGTGCACCCGGTTAAATTGCACCCGCAGATTGGCAATGCCGGTGCGCTCGCGCTCGCGCGCTTCCAGCTCCAGCAGGAAGGCGTCGCAGTTGTTTTCAATGGCGCGCAGCTCGTCGAGCTCGCTGTCGTGGCCATCCCGGATGACACCGCCTTCACGCAGCAGCGCAGCCGGTTCATCAAGCAAGGTGCTGGCCAGTTGCTCGGCGCACTGCGGCGGCGTCTGCAGCGTTTGCAACAAGCGCTCGAGCAAGGGCGGCAGACCGGTGGTTTGCACCAGCAGTGCGCGCAGAATCTGCGCACGCTGCAAGCTGTGGCCCAGAGCCACCAGTTCACGCGGACGCACCTGGCGCAGGCTCAGGCGCGCGCCGATGCGCTCGACGTCGGCGCTGCCCTTGAGCTGCTCGCGCAGCCTGACCTGCAGGCCTTCGCGCAAGCAGGCAATGGCTTGGAGCCGCTCTTGGGCCATTTCGCGCTGGCGCGGCGGGGCCAGCAACCAGTGTTTGAGCTGGCGGCTGCCCATGCCCGTGATGCAGCTGTCGAGCAGCGACAGCAGGGTCGGCGCGCTCTCACCGCGCAGGGTCTGGGTCAGCTCCAGATTGCGCCGGGTGCTGGCCGGCAGGTCAATGAATTCGTCGGGCCGCACCACCTGCAGCCCATGCAGATGGCTCAGAGCCCGGCCCTGGGTATGTTCGGCATAGGCCAGCAGGGCGCTGGCCGCAGCATGGGCCTCGGGCAGGTCCTGGGCGTTCCAGGCCTGCAGCGAGGCGGCGCCCAATTGCTCGAGCAGGCGCCGCTGGCCCAGGCCGGCATCAAAAGCCCAATGGGGCCGGGCGCTGACCGGGCAGCGGCCCATGCCAGCCAATGCCGCCTTGAGTTGGGTCTCAAATGCCGGCGTGATCTCGGCGCTATGAATCAGCTCGCTCGGGCCTATGCGCGTAAGCCAGGGTGCCATCGCGTCGGCGTCGCACTGGGCCAAATGAAGCTGCCCTTGCGTCACGCTCAGCCAAGCCAGGCCGCAGCGGTTGCGGGGTCCTTGGTGCACCGACAGCAGCAGGGCCTCAGCCTTGTCGCCCAACAGTTCCGATTCGGTCAGGGTGCCCGGGGTGATCACCCGCACCACCTTGCGCTCGACCGGGCCTTTGGAGGCGCCCACATCGCCGACTTGCTCACAAATCGCCACCGACTCGCCGAGCTGTATCAGCCGGGCCAAATAGCCTTCAGCCGAGTGATAGGGCACGCCGGCCATGCGTATGGGCTGACCCGCCGACTGGCCGCGGCTCGTCAGGGTGATGTCCAGCAGTTGCGCCGCCTTGATCGCATCCTCATGGAACAACTCGTAGAAGTCGCCCATGCGGTAGAACAGCAAGGTATTCGGATGGTCCTTCTTGATGGCCAGGTACTGGGCCATCATCGGTGTGTGCTTATCAGCGCTCTCGCCCGGGCTCGAGTCCTTGTCTTTTTCGGATGATTTCAACAACTTGCGGTGTCCTGGGTCGGTAATGCGCCAGTGCTTGTTGGCCCGCGGTGCCGCGGACCGGGTCTGTTTGCAATGCGAGCTGAACTATAAGTTCATTCGGCCTAGGGGCTGGAAATTGAGGATTTTCCACCCAATAGCTGTTCAAGCAGGGGGTCATCTTGCTCGCAATGTGTTTGATTGACTTTTTGGCGTCCTTGTTCTTGCTCTCCCCGCCTGCCATCGCTTAAGCTTTTCGCAAACAGAGTCCGCCCACGTTCAAGCCATGGTGTTTTTACTCCCGCTTTCGCTACTGGTCCTGATGCTGAACGCGCAGCCTCAGGCCGGCGTCTTGCCACCCATCGCCCGCATGGACGTGACCGGCGTGCAGGCCCGGGCCTTTGAAGCCTCTTCGGTCAGGCGTCCGCTGGTCATCAGTTCCGCGCAGGAGGCTGCGATCTACCTGCCGGCGCAAGATCTGGCTCGCCTGAGTCATGAAGTCGATTTTTCCCAGCAGGTGCTGCTGGTGTTTGCATGGAGGGGGTCGGGTCAGGACAGGCTGGAGTATCAGGTGCATTCATCGCCGCCCGGGGTGGTCGCATTTTTGTTCAGCCCCGGTCGAACCCGGGACCTGCGTGAGCACCAACAGGTGTTTGTTTTGCGCTCAGACTGGGCCTGGAGCGTGCGGTGAGCGGTGCGGCTGATGTGCCTGGTGGCGTCAGGCGAGCCAGCTCCTTGAGGCCCGGCGCCGGGTTCAGGCCCGGGGCTTGCGAACCGCAGTGCGCGGCCTGTGCACGGGCT
>Ga0222712_10000760_pt1 | contig 41079 bp, 61 predicted proteins | sample C33_657DmetaG_FD_165043 | JGI IMG/M metagenome (GOLD analysis project Ga0222712, IMG submission 165043) | Estuarine water microbial communities from San Francisco Bay, California, United States - C33_657D | ecosystem: Environmental > Aquatic > Marine > Unclassified | place: USA: California... | reverse complement strand
GTTAATACTAACACGATAAATTGTGAAAGGTGTCTTTACGACTTCAATAGTTTTTTTCATTTGTTTGTTTTTAGGTTGTTAATAATGATACACAAATATAACACTCTTATCGTTATACTCCCAAATTAATTTTGTTAAACCTTCGTTAAGAACTGAAGTCGACTTCTCCGGGGAAACAATTTGATGGGCGCACATGTAAGACGAGTGCCGAACAAAATTCCCTGGATCAGGCGTAAAATCTGTGGGACAAAAAAAATCCCCTCACTTTCGTAAGGGGACTTCATTTTTACTTCATCTTAATTGTAACCATTTTATGTTCCTCGATAGAGGTCTTATAGTCGGTACACTTTTTCGTTTTCACATTGTATATCTCGTAGTGTTCTCCGTTCAGTACCCAAAATTTACTTACGTTTATATAATCTAAAATCTTTGGTACCTCATCAATCGTCACAATTCTAAATCCGTCTTCATCAACTTTATCGTGGTACTCATCAATAACCCATTCTATATCTCGTGGGTAATCTTGTTTAACAATAAAGTTTTTGGTTTCAACAAGGGTAACTTCTAATTCAAAATTAGTAATTCCCATAATGTAAGGTGTGGTCATAGGTTGTAGGTTTAGAATACAAATATAAAACTAATACTTTAATACACACAAATTTATTTTGTTAAACCATTGTTAAAACCTGAAGGTGAACCCGTCGGGAACGAAATTTGATGGGCATCATGTAAGACAGACCTACACAATGTAAGACGGGTGCCGAACAACATTCCTCTTGAACCCTGACTCAAGATGGTCTTGGGATTTTGCCCCACAAATTTTTCCGATGGACGAACCTGAGAAATTCTTGAACAAAAAAAAACCACCCCTTTCGGAGTGGTCTTTGTTTAGTGGGGGAACTAAACTTAATCAATGATGTAGTGTGTTCCGTTCAAACTGATTTCCTTAATGTTGTCAATCGTTAAGGTAGTCCATTCAACCTTTTTTTCTTGTGGTTGGTTTTGGTAAGGGTTACTATCACTTATCCACTTGTCGAAAATCATTTTGTCGATTGTGTTACCCTCGTACAAAAATTCACTTGTCGGTTTTACTTGTGGAAACTTCTCGTGTGAAAGATAGTATTTGTTCAATCTTTCGTTAAACAATACACACTTTGAAATGTGTGTACCTACTTTACTTTCTTGACTTTGAAAGTTACCCTCTCCACCCTCTAACTTATCGTTTTTTTGAACTCTCTTTTCGTAATCACTTCCGATAAGAAAATTTCCCTTTCTCAATTTTACTACTTTGTTGTAGTAAGGGTTTACCTCTTTGTTACCCTCTTTGGTTTTCTCTTTGTTCATCTTCACATTTGTAGTTGATACAATGTTTACAAAGGTAGGGTTTTCAATTTCGTTAAGGATTGAGATTAACTCGTTTCGTGTGATGTTTGATGTTGTTTTCATTTGTGTTTGTTTTAAATGTTTAACAAATATAATACTTCCTACAATATAAACCTATTTTATTTATACTTTTTTTTATTTTTTTTTTCTTTTAACATACCATTAACAAGACAGATGTGGGGACATGATCCGGTTTGAATATTGAGGGGCACCATACCCCCTATACACCACCCCCCATATAGAGTACCCCCTCCCCCCTCCCCGTATCCCCCCTTATATACCCCCTATTTCGACCTCTCAAAAGGGGGGTCAATGCCGTAACAGAAATTTTTCCGGAAAAAAATCGGTAAAAATGGAAAGACCCCTAAAAGTGATTTAAAAATTTTCCAGAAATTTTTGGGAATATTTATAACATATGAAATTAACTGACACTATATTAGAAAAGCGAGTTTATACGGATAAAAGTAATACAGCAGATATTGTTCAAACATATCAAGACAAAGAACATTATAAGTGGTTTGACATTAAAAATGTACCTGAAATTCCCGCAGATACTCTCGAATATTCTTTAAAACATACTTTAGAGGCTCTAGCGGTTTCATATGGATATGAAATGAAAAGGGTTGTTATTAAAGATAAAGGTGAAATCGTGGGGTTTCTAATATGGTCAGATATGGGGAACCCTAATATCGACGACATAGGGGACGGTGAAAAATATCCTGTGTTATTGGCAACTGCTATCTCACCTGAATACCGTGGACAGGGTTTATTAAGAAAGATGATTAATAAGTCGGGTATAGGTCGACCATATCTTGTACATACAAGTAAAATTAGCCCAATTGGTTTATGGGAGAAAATGGGGTGTTCTGTAGTAAAGAATATCGGTTTTGGTAATGCGGTGGAAAAATGTAACTAAATAATATATTTATATAAAAACAATATACTATGGAAGAATTAATCGGAGTTATTAAATTATTCAGTGGGAACTTTGCCCCACAAGGATTCATGGAATGTAATGGACAATTACTACCAGTAAACCAATATCAAGCATTATACTCAATACTTGGTAACACATATGGTGGCGATATTCGAGCAATGACGTTTGGTTTACCTAAATTAACTCCTCCCAACGAGACTATGAAATATATTATGTGTGTGGAAGGAATATATCCTCCAAGACCCTAATATTTATTAAAAAGATATTTTTGACATGAAAAAGAACGTTATTAAATTAACCCAAGCACAACTAAGGGAAAAAATCCAAAACATCATATTGGAACAGAGTTCAAATAAGTTTATTAGAGTTACATCACCAACAGGTCAAGATTTCTACGGAGATAATCCTGATTATGTTCCTGATGAAGAAGATAAACCAAAAGAAGAACCTGTAACACAATTCTCTTATAATAAACCGAATTATCAGAGAGTTTACTTCAATAATGGTGGTGACGTTTCTATTCAAGCAAGTCGTACACACTATAGTCACCCAAGAGATAATTTTGGTCCGTATACAGAAATGGAATTAGGTTATCCAAGTAGAGACACTCAAATACCTGAATCAATGTTGAATTATATTGAACAAGGAACGAATTTTGGTGAGGACGGTAAATTGGATCCATACGATAACGTATATCCATATGTTCCAATCTCTGTTATCAAAGAATTGATTGAGTTAAATGGTGGCGTTAAAAGTGGTGAAGTCCCACCAATGGCCGAAGAAGAGGAATCTATGGGTCATGAAGATGATTTAAATGAACAACCTGTTGATGTAAACAAATTAATGGCTGAAAGGGAAAAGTTGAAGAAACAAATTGAAAAAATTGAATTGGAACTTAAAAGAAGGTCCGATATAGATAAAAAAGTACAACAGTTAACTAAAACTCCTAAGAAATAAATACAAACCCTCCTAACGGAGGGTTTTTTGTTTGTGTATTTATTGGTATGAAGAAAGTCTTAGGAATATGTGGGGATAGTTTTATGGCATCAGACTTACCAAATAAAGAAAGAAGTGCTTATGGAAAACACTTTAGTGAGATATTAGGTAAGATGTTAAATTGTGACGTTGTCACATACGCAAGAAGCGGTTGTAGTAATTTCACCATACGTTTACAGATGGATGAGATTATCAAACACAATCCACACCATGTTATTATCGGAACAACCACTCCTGATAGATTCGAAGTACCTATCAACGACATAACCGTTAGTCATCCTTGGGACAAGTGGTCCAATTCAACATTCAAACCATCCAACGGATTATATAACGTACACTATAGTTCTTTTGAAAATCAGTCCGTTAATCATAGGGGTTTTAGTAAGATAACCCCAACCATTTATAGTCAGTCTCTGACAGGTGCCGTAGGGTCCAGTGATGAGAATATGTGGATAACACCCAAAGACACCCTCAGTAAAGAGATGACACAGACCATTAGGGATTATTTTCAATACATGTATGATATGGAACTCAAACGTCTCCAAGATACCTTGATTATTTCCGAAGGAATTTATAAGTTTATATCAATGAATATTGACTTTAGTCTTATAACCCCCCAAATTGACGGGAATTATTTTTCCCACTGTAAGGATAACATTATTGAGAATGGTCATATATTGAACCCCTGGACACACTACGAACTAGATAAAACCTCTAAGAACTCATTTCACGTCTCCGACCAACGGTCGGTGATACTGGCTGAGTTATGGTACGATAAACTAAAAGATAAATTTCTATAATATGCCAATACAACATTTCATTTCACTTGGTACTTTATGTCATCCTGCCAGAATGTTACAACGTATTCACGTTAAAAAGGTCTCATATCCCTTCGATTGGATGTTCACAGATGAGAACGTTATAATCGACATCCTTAATGATGACTTTAATAAGTTTATGGATAAGTCATACTACGGTGATGTCAAAAATAAGTTCAGTGAGAGAACATGTGGACATTCCCTATATCACGAGGATTTCTTCTTCCACAAGAACCCCAGAAATGAAGATGACTATTTGTATTACCAGAGATGTATTAATCGATTTAAGGGTATGTTACGTGATCCTGGTGAGAAGTTATTCATTATGATGTACGCACCCGGTTCGACCAAACATCCTACGGATGTCTATAAGTTGTTTGAGAACGGTTCCAGCAAGGAGGATATTATATTGGACCTTAAACGTAGAGGTGAAAACCTGAATAACACCCTGATGAATCACACACACAATTACAAACTATTAATCGTGATGAATTTCGGTAATAATGATGCACAATCTTTCGAGATGGAACATGTTGGGAATATTCATTATATGACCCTGAATACTTTGAGTGAATCCACGGGGGTTACCTTTAAGGATAATATGGACAATCTATTCTTCTCGGGATTGATGTGTGAACAGTATTTTAAATAAATGTCGGACGCCGGAACCTTTTCCGGAACCGGAGTTGAGATTTTGGTATATTTATATAGGTATGAAATTATATGACACTTTTATGGAATCCCTTAATGAAAAGAACCCATCTTTAAATGGAAACATTAAAGAACAAATCGTTGGTAAAATCATTGATAAGGTTAAATCTTATTTTAAGGACAATGTTGTGACCAATAGTTATAAACCTTTTAGTGTGGAGAACTTAAAATCAGAAATCGTTAAACAAGGAATTAAATACCCAAATATCGTGTTGGCACAAGCTGTTCTTGAAAGTGGTCACTTTAAGAGTGATATATTTCTTGATAACCATAACATATTTGGAATGAAGAAACCTAGTGTTAGAAAAACAATGGCCACGGGTGAAAATAGAGGTCACGCCACATTTAACAATTGGGTGGATTCGGTTAGGGATTATAAAATGTTTCAAGACCAAAATGGGTATAGTAACTTATCAGTTAATGATTATATGAAAAAATTGGGTACAGATTATTGCTCCGGTTGTAATTACGAAAAAAAGATAAAAGAACAAATGGCTTATAATAAGAAAAAAGGATTAACAATTTAAACAATATGGGAACAGCATCAAAAAAACCACGTGCCAAAAGAAGTGTACGTTCAGGTAGAAAAAAAATGGAAATATTTCAAAAGAATCAAGAAATAATTAATCGTTTAATTAAAGAATTAAAGAAGTAATGAAACAAACTCTTAACGAAGAAATCAGTAGAATTAAGTCAATGATGAATCTTAATGAAGATGAATCACAACAAATGGCGATATTACAACAAGCAACTCAAGAATTTAACGAGAAAGCTGAAGAAGATTTAACACCTGAAGAACTTCAAGAAGTTGCGTGTGCTGATGTTGATACGATGGAAGCACCTCAAGAAGCTAGTAATGAACAAAAACAAAAGTTGGAGGAGTTTAAAGTTAAAGTAAAAACATCGTCAATTGTGGAATTAAAACAAGTTAAGAGACAATTAAAGGAATTAAAGAGACAATCGAAACAACAACAGAATGAACAAGCATCTATGGTTACATTATTAGGTGTTACGATGCCACATGGTTTCGCACTCGTAATCGGAGGAATTATGTTCATTATGGTATTAAACATACTACTTAGTTTATTTAATATTCATCTTATTAAAACAATAACCTATTGGTGTACTGGTAGAAAATCAACAGGTTTTGGTTTAGGTTTTGGAAGAGACTAAAGATACCTCCGGTTTGAAGACCGGACTTAGGACCGGGACTAGTTACTAATCCCGTAAGGATGTGAATTCGCTACTCACATCCTTTTTTAATTAAAATGATATTTATATATAAATTAACATTACCAAATACTTTACTAATTAAGAAAAGTTGAGTATTTATATAAAGAAATAATCTAAGAAATATGACAGTTACATTCACATTAAGTTCGTTATACACAGGAGCAACATATGTTGCGGGTCCTTTTAACATCTTTGCTGTAACCAATACAGGAGCATCAACTCAAGTGGGTACCTCAATTACAAAGGCACAATTGGCAACAGGACATACCATTTCAGGTATTAGTGACTCTACAACCGGAGGAACAATTAATAGTACAGGAACATGTACAAACAGTTACCCTTGGTATGTTAATACCCCTGAACCAACACCACAACCAACTGCTACAGGTGGACCATCAGGTATGTGTTGGACATTAACTTACGATAACACGTTACCAAGTGACTTGTATGTGAGATATAGAAATAATGAAACAGGTGAAGTTGAAACGACTTTAATTAATTCATTACAATCTATGGATAATCAGAACGGCACATATACCACAGCAATTTGTGTAACATATGGTGGTGGATCATATTCAACACCAGTATTCGTACAAGGTGGAGTTGAGGTGATTAGTGGTTCATTCTTATGGAGCATGGGTAGTGAATGTACAAGTGCCGCAGTGTGTTTACTTAACTAATAATATAAATAAAAAAAAATAGAAAATGGAACAACAAATCACAGATAGTTTAGGTCATATCATCACTTTAAAGTATGACGCCGATACTGATTTAGTAACGGTTAATGATAGTTCAGTAGACGCATTATTTCACGAAATTTACAGATGTAACGGTACTGAAGAAGAAATTGTATGTATTGACGGAATGGCACCAGGTTGGGACGATTGGTCTGACACGGAGGCAAGATGGGAAGTTGCACAATTTTATTGGAATAATAAAGTAAGTAAAGAAACTTCGGAAGATCCACGTTAATCGTGGATTTTTTGTTTATCTTTAATCTTAATATTTATTATTATGAAAATAATCATAACAGAAGCCCAAAGTAAAATGATAATCGAAGCTTCATTCATGGGTAAACATGAAGGTGACTCGATAAGAGTTGGTAGTTTCAGTAGAAGAAAGATGCCGAGACCGGTACAACAAAACGTACTAAGAGCAATATCTACAAAAGTGGAAGGTAACGCCACATCATCAAAATTAAGAGACGGTGTTTACGACGACATCGAAATAACATTATTTGGCCAACTTTTAGCATTCCTTAGAGGAGATTGGTAATATGAAACTTACAAATCTTTTTGAATCGTTAGATGATAATCAAAATCTACGAATTCAAAGTAAAACACAAAATTTTATTTTTTCAACAAGAAGAGGGTTAAATTGTCGTGGAGAATTTCAATGGCCGAGTAAACATACAAGTGACGATTTAATAATTCTTAAATCAGTAGTTGATTTGACTGACGGGATCATACCAAGTGACATATATAGTCAAGTCATTTTGGGTGCTTTCGATTTTATTAAAACTCTTGGGTTAGAATTTTCCGACATTAGTGATTTAGAGATTAGAATGGGGTCGTTATTTGTAAGATACATGGGTCTTGAAGTTAGGATGAGCGATTTATTATTACAAACCGAAAAAATTCATTACAATAAACGATTGAAATTGGATAGTCTAATGAATACTGAAACTGAGGATGTTTATGGTACTGAAATTTTAAGAAACTTTCCTCGTTTTAGTGAAGACTTAGAGGGTAAAATCGAACACTTAAAAGAGAAAGCTAAGAATTTTTATAGAACAATTAAAAAAGGTAAAGTGGGTGAATTTATATACGAATTACCCGATAATCCTAAAATTGAGGTTAAATTATCGATGGATGACGTTAGAAAAGAATCTACCATAATTTCTCCAAAATTAAATCTATATGTTTATGTTGAGAAGAATGTGGTGAATATTGAAAATAAACCAGATGACATCGATGACACAACATTGAACATTAATTTTTATCATCAATTAAGTTTAATATTTGAGAAATTTAGGATTAAACTAATTATTTTGGAATAATTGAATATTTATATAAAAATATAAAACAATGGGAAAAAAGATAAAAATAACAGAAGGTCAATTAAAGAAGATAGTTGGTGGTTTAATATCTGAACAAGCACCAAATCCAAACGTGAGTCCTTTAAGAGGTAAAACTGTTAAATTATATAAGGACATGAACAACGAAGGTCAAGAAACAATGGCCATGATTCTTAAAATAAGAAACGTTTACCAAGAAAAGGGTTTAATCAAAGTATCAGTTTATACTAAAATTAATGAACCTAACATGTATTTAGAACATGATTGTGGTAAAGATGGTTTTAATTTACATAATAGTTCATTTTGGAAAGGAGATAAAGCAGTATTTTGTAAATCCTTCCAAGATAAAATTAGAGAGATGTATTGTTCAAATGACGGAAACGAACCTACACCGTCGGCTGATTTCCAAGAAATGGACCAACAAAACGCCGATTTTCAAGAAACGTCTCATCAAAGTTTAGCCGAGAATACATTAAGAGATACATTTAAAAGATTAATTAAATAAACAAAAAACCCCTTAAATAAGGGGTTTTTTTATTTCTATAGGTTTCAGGTTATCGTAATTCAATATATTTTCATAAATGATGTCAGCAATTAATTTATGACCTTTTAATGTTGGGTGTTGACATTTTGAAATCCAACCATGTTCACTAACAGTCTCAATGTTAAAATTTCTAAATCCGTAATTCTTAATTAAGTCATCTCGATTTTCTAAATGAAGTAACATCCCAATAACAGTATCATAACCCATTGGCTTTATCTGTTTATGCCATGGTATCCTATCTACGAGTTTTGTGGCAATCTTAATGTTATTTTCATATGGTTTTTCACCGTGTAATGTTTTGATAAAATAATCTCGATTGATTTCGGGTGTAAAGGCATTGATGAATAGTAATTTTGCTCCGTACAATTCACACCAATTAATTAAATCAAAAAAATTCAAAAGAGTTTCTGAAACAAATAATCTTTCAGTAGCAATACTCTCATCATCTTTGTTTTTTAATGATGAATAACCCGGTCTTTTAGGGTCTCCCGATACTGGCCAATGAGTGTCGAAATGATAATATGGGTCAGAAAAATCACTAGGAGTATCAAATCTTTCCATTGCGGATGGCATAAAAATTACATACTTCTCTTCGAATTCTTCTAATTCCATAAGTGGATTTAGATAAAGTTCTCTAACGGCAAAACGATTACCCTTACCTGCCATACCCAAATTTAAAGGTATGTAATCTGTCATGTGGTACTTACAAAGCTGATTTACCCAAGATCCTTCACTTGCTTCAAGTTGTGCCTTAGCACTTACTCTCATTTTTTCAACCTCCCAATCATTTTCAGCCCATGTTTCAAAACTTTCGGTTCCCGTTCCATAAGTGAAACTATCACCAATTCCAATTATTAATTTCGAATCCTTTTTAATTTTAAGGTCTCCGTGTATGTAATTCCATTTATGCATTTAAGTATTTTTTATAATCTGATAAACCTTTTTCTAAGTTATATTGGGGATTCCATCCAAACATCCAATTCGCAGTATTACTCTTAGTATAAAATTGGTACCCTTTAGGAATATCCTCTTCATTATGATATGTGTATTCAATTCCTAAAATATCTAAAACATCTTCAAATGTTCTAGCCTCACCACTACCCACATCGTACCATTGTCCTCTGTTTTCTTCATAATTATTCATTGCGAATAAATTCGCATTTATAACATCTTTAACGTAAACAAAATCTCTTTGTGGTTTTTTGGGGAATAACTTGATTTCCTGACCTTCTTTTTGTTTTTCTAACATTTGATACGCTACGGATGCCATCTTCCCTTTATGGTCTTCTAATGGACCGTAAACGTTAAAATAACGTAATCCTATACCGAAACATTTAGTAACATACTGTTCAGCAACGTATTTGCTCCAACCATAAAGATTTGATGGGTATTCTTCATTTGTTCCGTAATTTGCCGCTGATGATGAATAGATAAATTTCTTTTCTAATAGTTGACACCATTCCGCCACTCTACGAGTAAATTCAAAATTACGAGTCATCATATAGTTTACATCGGTTTCTAATGTGTCAGAACATGCGCCGACATGAAAAACAACATCCGGGTCAAATATGTTTAATTTGAAATAGATTTCTTCATACCAATTTTCTAAATCAAAAATGTCTTCGTTAATTTCTAATATTTCATTTCCATCTTTAAGTTCATTGAGGAGATTTGCCCCAATAAATCCATTTGTTCCTGTTATTACTATTTTCATGGTGTTGTTACTCCTCTTTTTGAAACGACGATTGACGCCATTTTATTCGCAAATATAATTGATTCGGATACGTCGTTTGTCTCCAAATATTTTAAAGTAAACGATGCGGTGAATGTATCACCAGCACCACTTACATCAATAGTCTCTTTAGGGTCAGGTGATGGATATACCACACCTTTGTGTTTGGCACCCTTAGAACCTAATGTTATAATAATCTTATCCAACCAATGGTCATTTATTGTATGATTGTTGAATTCACTTTCATTTAATTTAACAAAATCAAAACATGATAACGATAACATACCAATTAATTTCTTAGTGTCAGTAACTGAAAATTTTGAATAATAACAAATTTCATTTACCACTTTTTCACTTAAGAAACCTTTATGATAGTCACTCACAATTACCGCGTCTGAATCTGTAATAGTTCTAATTACTTCTTCCGTCAATTCAAGTTCATCAATATCATTTTCAACATCAACCCTAATAAACATGTGATTTGATTTATCATCCACATATCGAGTTTTTGTTATTGGTGTTTTTTGATGTATAAAATTGATGGTAATATTCTCATCTAACGCTTTTAAGTTCTCGACCACATTACCCGCCATTCCTTGATTTCTTTCCGTGTGTGTTGGATTGAACACCGGAACGGGTGCCTCAGGGCTTAATCTTTTAGTTTCACCATAAATAAAAACATCTTCACACAATTCACCTATTACTGTTATCACCATAATTTAAAATTTTACTAGAAGAATATCCATCAATCTTTTCAAAAAATTCGATATGTGGAACATGTTCTAATCCTATTATTTGTTTATATCTATACTCACCACCGATAACCATTATATCGGGTTCAAAATTTTTAATTTGATTTACCAATTCATCATCTGTGTCAAAAGATACCACATTATCAACAAAACGTATAGACGAAATAAAATCCATCCTATCATCCAGTGTGTTGAATGGTCTTGATTCTCCCTTTTTAGAACGTACTCTTTCATCTGTGTCCAATCCAACAGTAACGGAGCCAAATGAGTTCGCAAACTCAAGAAGTTTAATATGACCAATATGAACAACGTCAAATGTCCCATTTACCCAAACTTTTTTCATTCTTTATTATTGTGAATCCCCCCTCCAAACTCTATATGAATCTGAATCAAAATGCTCAGTGGACACTTCAAATACTTCACCTTCCACAAGTGCTTCTAATTGATGGGGTTGTCCAGGTAGTTGTCGAACAACATCACCAGGAATTAATTTTTGTTCAATCGTTTCCGCGGTTTCAGTATCAATCCATCGATAGATAAATAAACCTTTATTGACATACCATGTCTCATCTTTAATCATATGATAGTGCATCGAAAATTTAGCACCCTCTTTAAATCTTAGTAACTTACCACAATAAAGTTCATTGTTTGTGATAATTACTTCTTCCCCCCACCCCTTAGGTATTTTACAACCTGGGCATTCTAAAACGTTAAATACATTAGGTTTTTCCATGATAAAAATATACACAAAAGAATTTAAAAAACAAAATATATATTGTATATTTGAATTATGAACGAGAAAAAATCATTAGGTGAAAAAATCGGACCCGTAGTGGAAAAAGTAGTCCTTTACGCAGGATTAGCGTTTGGATTTTGGATGCTTTACTGGGGATTTAGATTTTTATTTACCGTATTCGGTTAATTACCAATTGGGATATTTTTAATATCCGCTACTGAGATATGTTTTAATCTGAGGGACCCCTTTGCTAAATTGGTAAAGTGTCCTGAAGTTTGTAAATGTAAAAAAACATAAAAAAGATACTGAGGAACAATAATATCCGTATTGTTCACTTTTACGCCAATATGTTCCTCCGAGAATTCATTGGTCGGTTTCCCTACGACATTTTCCCCACCCTTTCTGATTAACCAAAAATCAGCTTCAGGGAAATTAACTTTAAAAGTACATAAATCACCAATTGTCATAAAAGTGTGGTTTGTATTATAAATATCTCAAGTATTTATATGATATGAAATTTGAACTAATAATTGAGGATTTACTAAATGAATTATCGGGAACCGAGATTTACAACAAGTATTACTCTAAAATACCATATGACGAATTCAAGTCAATAGTAGATTCAGACCCCCAAACAAATGTGGGAGAAGATGGTGTTATTTCTCGTTTAGGAAAATATGCTAAGTTATTATTGAACATGTACCAAAAAGGTGGTTTAAGACTTGAGGATTTAGAAAAGGCTAAAGAATATTTGGGATATGTTTATTCACACAAAATACCAGTTGAAATAAATAAAATTAATGAGTTGGGTGATTTGTACAATGTGGTTAAAGATTACATCGCAAAGGACACAAAATCATTAAGTGAAATCTTAAAGGTATTATCCCAAGATGAATTTAAAGTTCTACATAATGGAGAAGGTTGGTATGTCTTTCAACCATTAACCGAAAAGGCGGCATGTTATTTAGGTGTCAACACCGAATGGTGTACAACATGGGGTCCATACTCATTAAATAAAAAAAATAAAGATAGAGGTAATCTTTACCAACGATACGCAAAAGACGGTCCACTATTCATTATGATTAATAAGTCGGACCAAAACGACAAATATCAATTCCATTTTGAATCAAAACAATATATGGATAAAGATGATAGACGTATTGATACTTCAGAATTTCTTAGGAATAAAATTGAGTTACGTAATTTCTTCTTCCCATCTTTTTTAGGAGAAGTTTCAAATGACGAATTACAACTTGAATTAAAAAGAATTGATGTTTTACCTGAAGAAGATGGTACCGAATTAATTAAAAAATCTGTAGGTCAAATTGATAATCCTTTAATCAACGCAATATTAAATGAGGATGAAGTATCATTGGAACAATTAATTGTAAGTGATGAATTAAATGGGTCAGTTGAAATTAGTGGGGGTAGATTAGTTATACCCGTTAGTGATTTAAGAGAAGACACTCAGTCATTATACGACGTAATTAGTTATTATGAATATGAGGCCAATAATGGTTGGCAGTTCGTGTATGATGATATGAGAGATAGGGGTATTGATGAATATGAGGAAGAACATCTTTTAAAATTTTTTACTGACTACTATGAGGCGAACAGTTCGGAACTTGGTAGTAGTTTAGGGATTAAAAATTTTGAACAATTCAATAAAATGTTTTTTGATAACTACAAATCAAACGATAACATACAAGAAGATTTTTGGACTGATATTGCCGATGCGTCTTATGAAAATTACGAGACTGCCAACGAATCGGAATTAAATACATTTAAAAATTTAATCGAATTTGAATATGGTTATGAAATATCGATTAGTATTGTTAGTGTTGTTAAATTTTTAATTAGAAAAAATATAACACAAATTAATGACGAAAATGGTACTTCGTTATGGAGTTTTATGGATGGTTATATCGACGCCAATAATTTACCAACCGAATACGAAAGAATTTATGATTTCTCAGTTAACTACCCAAAGTATGGTGAAAATAATTCATTAACAAAAAGAACAAATGAATTATTTGAGGAGTACATGGATAATAGTGAGGCGACTCATCATTGTGCGAAATTAAGGCAGACATTAAATGATGTAATGGACAAGTTCTTTAAAAATTCTACGACATTTGAGAACGAACACATTAGAGTGAGATTGAAATCAACAGAGATTAATTGTGTAAACGGAACTGTGAAAGTTGAATATACAAATAAAGATACTGGTGAAACATATGGTGGGTGGAGAAGTAATAGTGATACAGTTAAGGTTGATAACTTAGCGTCGTTAGTTACAAACTACAAACTATTTGAAAACTTAATTAAATTTAAAAGAAATATATAATTGTGAAAATATTAATTTCAGAAGAACAACATAGATTTTTGACTGAAGCCAATAAAATTGACGTATTAGTTAATAAAATTGGGTTTACAAAAGAGGATGCGGAAATTTTAGAACAATCTTGTGGTAGTATATCAGTTTGGGTTGGTAAAAAAATATTTGATCATATTGTAAATAGACACATGGCCACGGACCGTGTTGAACGAGGTGACGCAATTCAGAGTGCTAAAAGATTTATTTCCGCAGGAAATGCTATCAGTATTTTTAGAAATGAAATTAATTCAATAATGGATTGGTTTAGAGTTGGGTTGAATGGGAATATAAGACAATATGAAAACGAACCTTTTTCTTCACTATATCGACTATCAAAAGAATGGCACGATTCATTAGGGGTAGGTGAGGGTGATATTAATTATAACGAAGAGAATGAAGTTTTAAGAGACTATCGTGAAGATGGTGTAGGTTTTTATTGGGTTAATTTAGAAACAAATAATTCACCTGAGGAATGTGAAAGAATGGGGCATTGTGGAAGAACCAATAGTAATAACACAATTTATTCATTAAGAGAAACAAAGAGATTAAATCCAAAATATACATTAAATAAAAGTCATTTAACTGCCGCGGTTGGTAATGATAATGTGTTGTATCAGATGAAGGGTCCTAAAAATTCTAAACCTCAGGAAAAATTTTACCCGTACATAATTGATTTATTATTAAATGACGATAGTATACAATCATTTGGATCTGAGTATGATTCGGCAAGCGATTTCAATTTAGTGGATTTAAGTGAGGAACAAATCAAAAAAATATACGAACAAAAACCTGGATTGTTTGAAGGAAGAAAAGGAAAAAGAGCATTACGAAAAATTGGATTAGTTAAGGAGAAGGATAAAAATGAAATGTGGTTTGAGTTGGAAATGTCAACTTCCGATGTTCATTACTATGTTGACGGTGATTGGAGTGTTAGAAAATACAAAGACCAAAGTGGTAGACAACGAAGTGTCGGTATGTTTGAGACATTATTAGGTGGTGATTATTGGGATTTATTTGACCATGGAGGTGAATGGGAAAGTGGTTTAGAATATTATATCGACGAAGAGAACACACAAATAATTTGGGACATGTTAAAAGGAATCACCAATGAAGATGAAATTGAGGGGATGTCACTAAAAGAGGTCATCAATGAATACGATAACGATTATGAAATTAGAAATGCTTTAGGTAATGCGATGTCCTCAGTTCAAAGTGATGCGTATTATGTATATTATAAGGGGGTATTAAAAACCGCTCTTGAGGAATACGGTGAGGTTACCAAAATGAATGACGAAGGTGTTAGTTTGAAAATAAACTTACAAAATATTATTGATGCATCTGGTTTAAGTGAAGATGAAGTGGACGATTTTTTTGAGAGGTGTGATGATGATAATGATTGTGTGTTTAGAGAATTATTAGGTGACTATTACGATAAACCAGATTTCAGAATTGATGATAGATGGTATCCTGATATTAATGAAAACTATTTCAATGAAATTTTAAATGATTACTTAGGTGATGTGAGATTATAAAAAAAGGAGAGTCGATACTCTCCTTTTTTATTTGACCTTGTGATTAGTTTATTTAGAATTTAGTTCCGCATTGTGGACAGAACTTATGTGTGTCTTTTTTTCTCTTACTGCCGCACTCAGTGCAGTAAGTAACTAAATCTTCCTTAGTAACCACCTGAGTCGATTTAGGTTTAATCTTCCACCAATTTGTTGTAGATGGATAACTACTAAATGATGAGTTATCATACGTAAACGATTGATTAGAATCTGAACCCTTTTCCACTCTACCCGTCTCAATCTTTCTCGAGATTGCATTAGATATTCCACTTGTCAATGACGCATTATAATACGTGTTTGTACTTGATGTTGTAAAAGAAGTGTTACCTAATGTGTTATGTGTTGTGTATGTAAATGGTGTAGTGTGATTAACATTCCAAGACGGATTATTAATTGTTAAAGTATTAGTTCCGCTACCATTATAAATTGACGTAATAGTTTCATTATAGAATTTAATAACAACATCACCATTGTTCTCAATAGCATCTTGTACTTCTTTGTTATTCCCATTTACAACGTATGTTTCGAACAAAAACTTCTTTGCCTCATCAAGATACCTTTCGAGGAAAACACGTTCACCAGGACGAAGTATAATACCATTACCGATGGAATTACCATTCATCTCAATCTTTGCTAAAACTTTATTGTGTGTGGGATTAAAAAGTTCAATTTCGAACTCATCACCGTTATTAAGATAAACGGTATCAATGTGCTGTTTTAATCTTTGTTTACTCTTTGTAATGAAAGATTGTGGTACAGCGAAACCAGTTGTGTTAACTGAAATTCTTCTGTTCATTTCCTTATATTTTTTTGTATTTGAACCCGAATTCGTTGGTATCAATTCCAACTCAAATGCCACAAGGACACTTCCGATTCAACCACAAGGTCTAATATAAGTATAAGAAAATAATATAAAATGTAAAGTGAAAAGGTTACAAATTGTAAACTTCTAAATTTAGTGAATCAATAACAATTTCACCACTCTCATTATTTTTTAATGAAACAACTAAAGTATTACCAATTGTAACAACACCATGACCTGTCTGTGTATCTGTTTCAATATTTTCCCAATTTACTGGTAAGGTTATTGTTTCGGTTTCAGTGTTGTTATCGTCTATAAAATATTCAACTTCAAATTCCAAAGACTCCGGTCCTTCAATTGAATATAATGAAATATCTTTTATACCCCACGATCTATGTTCTTGTTCTATAAGGTAAGTTAAACGAATTTCGTATCCCGCAGCAAAGTCATTGATTTCCATACCTTTATAAGTCACTCCATATGTTTCCGCATCAACCGTAACATTTCTTCTATATCTGCGTTCATCTTCTTGTTGTGCGTTTTTTCTTAATAGGTCAATTTGGTCTTCAGTGAGTATAATCTTTTTCATATTTTTCATTTATCTATCATTATAAATACTCCACAAAAATATATAATAAATTTGGTAAATCAAAAAATATCATTACTTTTGTGTAAAATATACTAAAAAATAACAAGTATGAAAAAAGTATTAGGGTTATTAATCATTGTATTGGTTGTTACATCTTGTAGAACAACGAAAGAACAGACCTACTCTTGGGAAGGTAAACAAGTATCTAAAAAACAATACGATTTGTTACTTTACAATTATACGGTAAATTTCGTAAATAACTACCCAAAAAAAGAAGACCTCAAAACTTTTGAAAATCTTGAGGTCGTTTATGATACTATAGGAAAGAGATAGTTATTTCTGTTGTGATTGGATTGGGTTACCACATAAGTCTGTTTGTAATAACACCGTTTCTACGGAACTACCTCTTTTCATTCTAGCGTTCGGTTCCTGATTATACAATGGTTTATCGGATTTTTTACTTTTAATAGTTACCCAAGGAGTCTCTGCGTGAGAACCATTCATCGCCAATATTTTATATTTTGCGTCTCTATTTACAAGTGGAACTATAGATAGAACAATTTTATCCGATGGTGAATTATCAATGATTGATTTTGCTTTAGCACCATCTAAAATAAATGTTTGTTGACGTAGACCTCCCACTTGTTTATCGGTTTTTCTATTCGTGAAAAGTTGATTGATTTGTGACACAACCTTAGTGTATTCCTCTATGTTAGGGAATCCGTGTATTTGAAACGCTCGTTGAAATGTTGATTTATATCTTTCGTAATTAGGTTGTCTGTAATTTAATGGACCTTGTAAAACATCTAAAAGTCCGTTATTTAAATTTACTTCACCTAAAGATACTCCATTCATTCTTAATTCAAATATAGCTTCATCACAAGTGTGTGTTGAACTACTTTGTCCAGGATAATACCCAACAGTTATCTCCATACCCACAAGACATTCGTAATCTTTTTTAGCTGAGATGATGGCCCTAACAAACTGTTCTTGTTGATATAAGTCTTTTTTAGTTTTTAAATCGGACGAATTCTTTTTATATGAAGTTTCCCCTATTTTTGTAATAGGTGTGGGTATTTCTGGCATTTTTTCAATTGCCCCCTTAGAAACTAAACCTTCAAAATATTGAGTTAAGAAAGTAACCATTTGTTCTCCTCTTCTTTGAGATAAAACTCCAGGTTTTAATTGTGGTTTTGCTGGGTCTTCATTGTCTACGTTTGTTACTTGACTCTCACCCGCCTCAATTTGAATTGTAACAACACTTCCTTTATTTTTATTAATGAATTCGGTAATCTGTATCAATTTCTGTACAATTGGTCCGGATTGTTGAGAGGTTAATTTCCATTTACCCATAGACCAAACTGCGTCAAAATTAACTGTTAATGCTTCAGTCCTAATTTCATTTTGTTCGGTTAAAATTTTGTCTATAACGTTTTTTACCTGCGATTCTGATAAGATAATTGTCTTCATTAAAGTTTCTCTTTATATATAAATACTTAATAAAGGATAACTAGTATTTATTATTAAATAAAGACTTCAAACACAAACACGAATTATGTTATTAAAATTAGGATCAGAAGGAGAAGACGTAAGAAGACTCCAAATCAAATTAGGGGTTGACCCAATAGGTAAATTTGGACCAAAAACCGAAGCCGCTGTTAAAGCTTGGCAATCATCAAATGGTTTAACGGCTGACGGTATTGTTGGTGACGGTACATGGGGTAAATTATTTGCGGAGAATACGGTAAGTTCACCAACAGTAATCACTGAACCCGCACCGGTTGCCAGTATCGGAGGTTTGAAATTAGAAAAATTAAAAGGTCACATACCTGATGCGGTTATTAGACAAATACCCGATACTGCTGCTAAATTTCAAATCAACACACCATTAAGATTGGCTCATTTCTTGGCTCAATGTGGTCACGAATCAGGTGGATTTAGATTGACAAAAGAAAACCTTAACTATTCTGCAAAAGGTCTAACAGGAACATTTAAAAAGTATTTTCCGACTGAAGCAGCAGCTAAACCGTATGAAAGACAACCCGTAAAAATTGCTAATAAAGTTTATGGAAACAGAATGGGTAATGGTCCAGAATCATCAGGTGAAGGGGCAAAATTCTGCGGACGCGGATATATCCAATTAACAGGTAAAGAAAACTACACTGCATTTGGTAAATCAATCAATGAAGATATATTATCAAATCCTGATAAAGTTGCTTCAGATTATGCATTATTATCCGCAGCTTGGTTCTTCTCTAAAAATGGATTACATAAAATGGCAGATGAGGGTGCCACCGATACAGTTGTGACAAAAATCACAAAAAGAGTAAACGGAGGTACAATTGGTTTAGCCGATAGGATTAAACACTTTAAAGAATATTACTCATTATTATCATAAAAAAAAGGGACTTTATAGTCCCTTTTTATTTTCTTTTATATCTGCTGAATCAGGTGTAAATTCTCCTTGGAAATCGTCATCTTGAATCGTATCGTCTGCTTTTTGTAAAACTTTACCGTCAACATTTTCCCATTGTTTGGCGGTTAATATGTGACATTTCGCAATATCGACGCTTGGTATCATGATACTATAGAACGATTCATTATCAACTTGATTTGTTTTTGAAAAAACCTCAATATAATATAAAGTCCCATTTTTATCGGTATAAGCTAATGTTTTAATTAAACTATAAAACGCGTCGTAGTCTACACCATCTTTAACCAAAGGACTTAATGTTAGAGTATTATAGATGGCATATTTACCATCACCTCTAGACTCATATATCACAAGATTAGGGTTATCCATTGAAGTACGGTATGGCTCAAAATCATTTCGGATAATGTTATCAACTATCACATTTAATCCATTCTCAAAACCAAGAATACCGAGTCTTCTCTCTAAAGATTTCTTATTTGCCGGAATTGATAGAATAGTTCTAAGAAACGCTCGTGATTTAAATTTATCCAATACATTGTTTCGAGTTGATGTATCAATATAAAGTTTTCTTAAATCTTCATCCATAGATAACCACGAATCAGGTTCTCTTAATGTTCCTTGGTTTTGAATGTAAGCAGCTTTATTTGCTTTAGTCATTCTAGCAAACCACCATGGACTATTTCTATCTTCGTTAATTTTATTTCTAATGTCAGATGGATTAACTAACTCCTCATCTTCATTATATTCTTTCCATTTGAATAATTCTCTCTTACCATCTAAAGCAGGGAATATTTGTATTAATTTCTCCCATGTAATATCGTACTCGTTATTGTTTTGTAAGTCCGCAATTTTAAAGTTACTTGCTGAACCATCTAACACAATAATGGCCGATAAATAATATTTCGCATAATTAAATTTCGGAGTTTCAACTTCTTCACCTTCTTGAGGTTGAATATTAAAATTACGATTATCGTCAATTGCAAAGTAGAATGTATATCTTCTACTCCTATAATTTGACCATAAATTTGAATTTATTCTGTATCTGGTTACACACCATTGATTGAAACCGTATTCTTGTGGGAAAAGACGATGAATTTTTTTCGCCATTTCACCCTCGTAATAACCATACTTGATGGCGGTTGCTTGGTCAGGAACACCATACATTCTAAACCCATTTTCGTTAATTACCGCGTTTTTATCGGAAGACCACAATTCCTTTGATGCTTCGATTATCTCTTCGTTTGGTTCAACATCGTTACCTATCCTAAATCTATCAATTTGTTCAACACCACCATCACCTAATCCATATTCATCAATTAAGAAGATAATTTGAGCATATGTATATTTTGTGATGTCTTTAAGTAGATTAGGTTCTCTTGGGAATTTAGGTTTAGTATGGACCCCATCAAAATGATTTAAAAATGTTAAAATTTCAGGTTTATCAACACGGATACCGTTTTGAATTCTACCAGCAAATTTTTCATATATACTTTCGACATCTTGATATGTTAAGGATTCATTTTCAGTTTGCCACTTGGCCAATAATGAATTGATTAGTGATTTGTTTTTAACCTCCTCAACAATCATGTCATAAACAATATTCGTAAATTTCATACCTACAGACTTAATTTATATATTGATAAATACTTCTGTATTTATAAAACTTGACCTCAGACTGACATCATGGAATCGGATTTTATATAATTTTTCTTCAAAGTCTCCAATTCATCTAAAATAGATTTACACATTTTCTCAATCATAAGAATCTTCATTAGACTATCCGCATTGGTATTATCTTCGGTAGTCGAATTATAATTTGATAAAAGCACCATTTTCATTAAATTGTCACTCTCCTCTTTTGCGGTTTTTTCTTTCTTACGTTGGAAATACTTTTTGGAATTTTGTCTTGTACAATCAATACAGTAGTTGCTATGACCGTCTAAAACCAATTTGTTTTTGTAAAAGTTACTTAGTTGTTTTTCATCCTTACAACCTGAACATTTCTTTGTTTTTTCCATATTACGATTTATTTGATAGGCAAAAGTATGTATATTAAAACAAAACACAAAATATTTTTTAAAATATTAGTATAACAAAAAAAGTATTATATTACATGGAACTACTCTCAACTATTGGTTATTACTCAATTTTCATCCAAAAAACACCAAAATCGACAAAATATGTGGTCGATAGTGGTAAAACGATATACATTGCTAGATTCAAAAAATATATAATCAACCCATATCGGGACGTAAAGGAGTTCAAATCTTTAGAAAAGGCGAAAGACTATGTTAATTCAAAATTGGCTAAGAAAACACAAGACAAAAAGAAAAAGATTGCAAATTTACCTAAATCACTTTACTTGGTTTTAATTAAAGAAGAAAGTTCAGGTAAGACATTTGTTAAGGTTGGTATAACCTCTAAGAGGTTTATCATGAGACGTTTTAGTAAGGCATATGGATATGATGGGTATGTGGTTGAAACTATTTTGAGGAGGATTGACACACCTGACGCTGAAAAATTGGAATCGGATATTAAAGATAAACTAAATAAAAAAAGGTCTGTAAAAAAATACAGACCTTTATTGGAATCGTTTTCAGGTTATTCTGAATGCTTTGATTTAGTATCTTTAGAAGAAATCGTCAAAATTTTTGACAGTATTTCATCTAAAAATTAATCACAACTCGGACCCCAACCGAAGAAATCCATCAATTTACCCCATAAATCACGTCCTAGGTAACCTTGTTGAATTAATTTCTTTGCTGATTTACAACCGACCATACCATCATCTTCTAAACCATTATTTCTTTGGAAGATAGATAAAGCCGCTTTTGATTTATCCCCCCATGCACCGTCGGCATTAATTAATATAACTGGAGCCTTAGGGTCTAATTTAAAATCGTAACCACCATCCCAAACGCCTCTAATGTTTTTTGCTTTAAAATATTTGTTTAAAGCCATTTGAACATAGTGCATGTCTTCAGGTGAATCGGTATCGCCATATTGTTCATTAAGTTGACTATCGATGATTTTTTTAATTTGTGTTTCTGTGAATATATATTTTTTCATACTATTTTGTTCTTGATGATGTTTTTTTATGTAATTGCTCGTTTTCTCTTGTTAAAAATTCAACTTTAACAGATAACGCAGCGACTTCCTTAGTTAAGCTAAGGACCATATTCCTCAAATCATCTTTCTCTCTTGATGATGCTTCTAATAGGGCCTCTAATTTGGTGATTCTATCCTTACAGTCGTGACGGATGAAGTCTTCATCTCTTTCTTTGTGCAATGCTCTTTTTTCGTAATATCTCCAAGCCCCTGTACCACCTAATACAGTCACAGCCGTTATTAAAACCGAGTAAATGTTTTCCATATTGTTATAAATAGTGTAATACAAAATAAAATTTCAAACTTTTTTAGGTTGGTCGACCCTAAAACCCAAAATAATTTTTTAATGACAAATAGTCACTCAATTTCAGGGAGTTTTTTTAAAAATAGGACTTATTTATTTTTGTTGTCGGGGGACAAAATAAATTTTTTAAAACTAGTATACGGGAGATTTCACAAACTCCCTTTTTTTTTGTATATTTTTTACATGGAAAGTTTAATAATTAATTTTTTTGGTGGACCTGGAATAGGTAAATCAACACAATCGGCTGGTTTATTTACCGAAATGAAAAAACATCACATGGATGTTGAATTAACATACGAATTCCCTAAAATTGTTGCTTGGGAGGAGAACTATTCCGCAGTTAAAGATCAATTCTACATAACCGCAAACCAACATAGAAACATTAGTAGGTTATATGGTAAGGTAAAATATATAATTGTGGATTCACCAATCATATTAGGAATGGTGTACAAAGACAGATATAGTAAGGAACCAGAATACCCAGCAATGTTCTACGATGAGTCTTTCGATAATTTTGTTCTTAGCTTATTTAAAAAGTACAATAGTTTGAATATACTATTGACAAGAAATGATGAAACGTATGACGAAAATGGTAGATTTCAAAATTTACAGGAATCTAAAGAAATTGATAACGATATTAAACAAAAATTATTGTCTAATAATTTACCTTTTGTTGAATTTTCTGTTGGTATTAACACTCCTTTGGACATATTTAGTTATATAACACATAACAAAATATGAAAAAAGTTCTATTATTAATTGGTATATTCTTAGTAAGTTTTACCTCATTTTCACAAGATACTATAAGAGTTAAAAACCAAGTATTTGAGGTTTTGTATTCTCAGAATTTGGAACAACCATTGTGGATAAAATACCAATCAACAAATAGACCGACTAACGTTAACAGAGGGTCCATGGACTTTTATACCGAAAAGAGTATAAAAACATCAGATGCTGCCGATTATTTAAAAAACATTTACGATAAAGGGCACGGGGCACCGGCGGCCACTTTTTCAGATAATTCCGAAAACTTAAAACAAACCTTTTCATATTTGAATTGTATTTTACAAGACCAATATCTTAATAGAGGTGAGTGGAGATTATTGGAAGAACAGGAAAGAAAGTGGGATGACACCGAAAATTTAACAATAGTAATAAAAGTATTTTTTGATAAAACAGTAAAAAGATTACCAACAAATGTAGCAATTCCATCTCATTTACAAAAACATATTTATTTTGAAAAACAAAAGAAGTGGAAATGCTATGTTTTTTTAAATCAAAAACCTAAATTTAAATGGGATGAGTTGGAAATGGTTTGCGACCCTTCCGATCATAAGTAATTTATGTTAAATAAAGAATTAGTACAATATCAAGACAAACTTTTTTGGGTATATAGGAGAGTAAAGAGTACACACATTAAAGAAGGTAGTGTGTCAGACTTAAGAGATTTTTGGTTGTGTGATGTTGCGGTTAAGAGTAGAAACAATAATGACGATTTTATATTGTTTTTAAGGGAGATTGAGGAGGCTAAAATAGTTTCTTAATCTCCCTTAAACATATCTTAGTAAATTTATCTTCATTTCTTTTTGCTTGTCTTTCCATCGGGTTTTGAGAATAGTATCTTGATAACTCATATTCTCTATATTTTCTGCGAACTTGTAAATAATGTGTGTATTCGTGAATAACCGTTGCCACAACGTCGTATATTGTGTTGTTATTTGGTAGATATATTATTATCTCATTTCTATAGAAACAATAATTACCAAAAACGTCGCAGTTATCAATTTTACGTTTTCTTTCACTGAACCTAAAAATTAATCTACGTTTCTTTCTATCACATAAACCAAAATAACTTTCACACCATCTTATCGCTAAGGTAGCATAACGTTTTTTTGATTCATTATCGATAGTTCTAGCCATTTTCAGTGGTATCGGTTTTTATTGTTCTTTTTGTCCTTTTTACTATTTTCTCAGGACTATTAATTGTGTCAAAGTTTGTTGTAATATCCTTCAAAATTTGAGCAAATTCGTAATTCTCAACCTCTTCATTTTTCTTACATAAAACCGCAACAAAACTCCTTAATTCAGAATCAGTCAATTTAGCTCTAACCTTAACTGAGTTTTTCATTAACTTAAAAACCATGTATTGTACTGATAGTTTTTTCTCATTTGATAACTCAAAATACCCCCCAACATTTGTGTTTGAAAGTATGTTCGATGTCACATTATCCAAGAATGAGATAAAAGATGGGTGATTGACGTTTACCTTCATATTTCGTTTTTTTAATAAATATTCTTCTAAAATTTATGATACTAAAAAAGGGATAAATTTTTTAGTTTCATCCCTCTTATTATTGTTCGTATTATTGGTCTATTTCGCCCATTTACCGCGAACCACAATCTGTGCGATGATGTTATAAACCGATAAGTCTTGGTAGGTGTCTTCCACCGCTTCACCAACGGTATCAGGTTTACCCAATAACACTAATTGCTTCAATCTCTGAATCTTATCATTCATTCTGAACCAAAGACCTGTTTGGGATAATTTAACCTCTTCAGGGGTCTCTAAACGAGTTCCAACAGATATATTATCGGGACCATAATTCATCTGTTTTTTACAGAAAATTTCATATTGTTCTTTTAAGATTTTCTTAAATTCTTTAGTGGTTTCAGGATATTTCTCCTCACACAATTTAACTGCGTCTACTGACTGTTCTTTAATTTCTGACATAATATTTTAGTTTATATTAAAATATAGAGAATTTAAACCACTTTACCAAATATTTATATAAAAATATATCAAGACATGGCATCAGACGCATATAAAGACATTAAGGATTCAGGTGAAAAACCTAAATCTGACATGCCAAAGCACAAACAATTGGTTCAAATGTTATCATTTAGAGTGGTACCCGCATATTACAAGGAGATTGAAAAGGTTGCGAACCACAAAAAAATAACAGTTTCTAAATTAATTAGAAGTTATATCAAGGAAGGTATGAAGAGAGATAACGAACTTACCAACCAAGAAGATCAAGATTTTAGAGTAGATTAATTACTTATTGAATCTTCTAAAAGAATTTAAAGTAATATTATTAAAATTGACTCCACCAATAAAATGGTGGAGTTCTTTTTTTCCTGTATAACTCATTGCTGAACGTAAATAAGACTCGAAATTGTTTACCCAACCCTCAACAGTGTATTTTACCTCATTTCTCCTAACAACACCCTCAGATGTTGTTAACTCACTCTTACCCCAAGATTTTTGAACTTCTTTGGTACTCATACCTCTGAAATTTTTATATAATGGTAGTTCCGCGTGGAACATACTTTTAGCTTCTTGTGAATATTGGTTAACAGTTTCGTAATTTTCCTTACTTGTCTCACCCGCACTTTCCAAACATTGGTTTAGAATTGAACCTAACATGACGTAATCCGCACCTAATGCTAATGCCTTGATAATATCTGAGTATTTTTTAAATCCTCCATCGGCAACGATGTCTGTTCGATAACCAAAATCTTTCTTTATTTCGTTACACTCCTTAATTAATGAAGCCATTGGGTATCCAACACCAGTTTGTACAGTAGTTAAACAACCATTACCGTTACCAATACCAATTCTAACCATATCAACACCAATTTTACAATATTCTTGGAATGTTTTTGGGTTAGCAACGTTACCAACCATTAAGCACATTGAATAACCGTATTTATTTTTACCTTTTTTAGCTAATTCGTATAAATTTTCCATGTGCCCGTTCGCTACATCAATCAACACCATTAATCTTTCTCCATTTTTTACCTCTATTGTGTTTTTAAGGAAAATTTCATCGAAATCTTGAAGACTATATGATAGAAAAATTGAAGTGTCAAACCAATTTGAGTTAGGATTTGGTATTCGAGGTAAAACCGGCATTATTAAATTCTCTTTGAATATGTGAAAGTTGTTTTCCCCAACGACAGTATCCATTGGTGCCGTCATTATAGGTAAATTACCCATAAAATTAAATGGATTTATTTCACTACGTGAACTGATTTTAGATAATACCGCGGGCTCAATTACTAAATCGTCAAAATCAAATAATAAGTTCATATTTTCGTTCATTATATTAGGTTAATATGTAAAAAATAAGAAAAATAACGTAAATTAAAAAATTAATGAATAAAAAAGTATTTATAATGGTATGGAAAACAAGATAATTTCAGAAAATAAGGTAAAAGAGATAATTTTACAGGTATTAACCGAAGACACCTCTAAAGTTAGAAGAGAAGAGTATGCGAAAGTACAATTTAAGATTGATGAGCTACAAAATTCACTTAACGAAACCTTAAAAGAGTTTAGAAAATTAGATGATTCCATACCTAATGGTTTAAAGACCATATCTAACGGTAGAATATTAGGAATTTCTCAAAGTTTGGGAAATGCTCAAAAATTGTTGGTACAATTGAAGGATAAAGTTAAACAACACAAAAAATCCACCTATACACAACAAGTAGACGAGAAAAAAAGTAAAATTTAAAATAAATCCTTTAGGATTTTACCCTCGTCACCCGTTTCTTCATTAGGATTGGTGTTTTTCATGAATTTTTTACCTTCATCAGTGAGAAAAAACATCTCTTCCGTATTCTCATCTTCATAAGAGTCAACAATACCCCTTTCTTTCAATTCAAATAAAATAGAACCCGCAACTAACTCTTTTAAAAGAGTGTCAAACTCATTTTCTGTGAATAATTCGGTGTCCTCATCTGTCAATGAACCATTTATGAATTTTTCAGTAAAAATATCCAATAAATGGGTCCTTACAAAGGTGTAATCCTTAATCTCATAATCCTCAAAAAATCCAGACTCCGCTAATCCCTCGATAAAATACTCGGTCTCTTCAATAACAATTGGTTGGTATACTTTATTCATTAATTTTCATTTATCTTAATAAAATATATCAAAAAAAATCGATAAAAAAAACTAACCTATTTAATTTTTAGGGATTTTTGTTTATATTTTATAAACAATAAAATAATATATGGGGAATAGTAAAATTTTTATTCAAATTGCATCTTATAGAGACCCGCAATTACTACCAACATTGAGGGATTGTATAAGTAAATCAAAATATCCTGATAATTTAGTCTTTTCGATTTCTTGGCAACATTCAGTTGAGGATGAGTGGGATACACTTAAGGAATTTGAAAATGATGAGAGATTTAAAATAATCGACATTGATTATAGAGATTCTAAAGGTGCATGTTGGGCACGAAATAAATTACAACAACAGTATACGGACGAGGAGTATACTTTACAAATTGATTCACATCATAGATTCATTGAAAATTGGGATGAGGAATTAATCACAATGTTTAATCAATTAAAAGATAAAGGAGTAGAAAAACCTTTAATCACAAGTTATATTTCATCTTATGATCCGGACAACGACCCTGAAGGAAGAGTAAATGTTCCATGGAAAATGAATTTTGATAGATTTATTCCTGAAGGTGCGGTTTTCTTTCTACCAGCATCAATTGAAAACTTCAAAACACTAACCGAACCAATTCCTGCTAGATTTTATTCGGCACACTTCGCATTTGCTTCAGGAACATTTGTTACGGAAGTTCCACATGATCCCGAATATTACTTCCATGGAGAAGAAATATCAATTGCCGTTAGGGCATATACGTGGGGTTATGATTTATATCATCCACATAAAATCATTGCTTGGCACGAATACACAAGAAAGAATAGAACTAAGCAATGGGATGATGATAAATCGTGGGGAGGTAAAAACGCAAGTTCACACAAAAGAAATAGAAAATTATTCGAAATGGATGGTGAAGTTAAAGATATTGACTTTGGTGTGTACGACTTCGGTAAAGTAAGAAGTGTTGAGGACTATGAAAGATATGCCGGTCTAAGTTTTAAAAAGAGAGCGGTACAACAATATACGTTGGATAATAAATTGGCACCAAATCCTCCGTTATATGGACAAGAATTTGAAGATTCGTTTTTAAAAATATTTAAACATTGTATTGATGTTCATATTGGTTCATTTGACAAAGAAATGGATTATGATTTTTGGGCGGTGATTTTCGAAGATAAAGATAATAAACCATTAAACAGAGTTGATTTGTTGGAGAATGAAATTAAGAACCATTTGAATACAACTGAACAATTTGTAAAAATTTGGAGAACGTTTGACACTATGGAAAAACCTGCTAAATGGATTGTATGGCCACATTCAAAAACTAAAGAGTGGTTAAATAAAATTGAGGGGAAATTGTAAATGAAAAAAGCATTATTAGGATTATCGAATAATATTTCACAACATAAAGAAAAAATTAGATTGTGGTCTGAAAGTTTTAGACAATTTTCGGATGGAGAAGTTATATTATTGGCCGCAAACGCAACTGAAGACGACATTCAAACATGTGTTGAACTAAACATTAAATATGAAATCGTAACAGTTGAAAATACTTGGTTTATTAATCACAAACGATTAGAGCATACTTTAGAATATCTAAAAAAATCTGATATTGATTTATTTGTTATTACGGATGTTTTTGATGTTATGTTCCAAGGAGACCCATTCGCTAAATTAGATTTAGAAAACTATGATTTATTTGTTTCAGGAGAAGGTGTCAATGTTAATCAAGACCCATGGAATTTCGATAACATCAAAAAAATATTCCCAAATGAAATTGAGAAATGTGTTCATCAAGAAATTGTTTGTTCAGGTATAATTTCAGGTAAGAGGGAACAATTGATTCCGTTATATCAAAGAATGTTTGATTTATGTGAAGGTGGTTCTGATGACCACAACATTAAAGACCAAGCGGCATTAATTGTTATGATTGCGAACAATGAAATTGAAAGAATGAAGATTTTTAATTTAGATGAAGGATGGGCTATGCATTGTGCGGTATCGGGTCCAACTGAATTCTTTGTAAGATGGGGATTTGTTAACTCCTTGAAATACGGAATCCCTCAAATGGTTAATAATGATGTTTGTACGTTAAAGGGTGAAAAGTTTGACATGGTACATCAATTTAATCGAGTACCTGAATGGCATAAAGTAATAAAAGAAAAATATAACATAGTTTAATGAAAAATACATCAGTTGCAATTTGTTCTTATCACAGAACATTCGAAGGTGACGGAAATAAAAATATTGTAAATTTTAAAAACCAAGGATTCGATAACTTTTTTGTTTTATTCGATGATCACAATGGATTAACTAAAGAAGAAGTTTCTTCGAAATACGATAACTCACCAATATCGATTTACAATAATAATGATTTTATTAACTACGGTTTTAACAAACCAATTAATAGACATCATTTTTGGGGTAGTCATCAAAATCCAAAGTATTTCTACGCACATTACAGAATGTTAGTTCATTACATTAATAACCCAACATTTAAAAATTATTGGTTTTTTGATGATGACGTTAATTTTACTGGTGATTTGAAATCATTCATTTCAGAATATGATGAATTGGATAATGATTTTATGGCAATTCAAATTTTCAAAAAAGATAATTACGAAGAGTTCCCAACTATTAGTGTAATAAATAATAGAATGAGTGGATCGAGAGGTTATTGGTTAGGACATTGTCCAGGACCTGGTGATAACTTTAAAAGTACTGATAAACATATGGGTTCATTTTTCCCTATTGTGAAATTTTCAAATGAAGCAATGTTACATTTACTAAAGCTTCACCAAGAAAACTATTTTGGTTACTCCGAAGGATTTGTACCAACTTCATTGGCATCAGACGGATTTAAAGTTGAGAGTATGATGAATGAATTCAACGAATTTCTAATAAAAAATAATAACTGTGAAATAACTCACAAAGGACAAAAATTTACATGGGAATGGCTATAGAAAGACCTGTCATAGTAATGGCATTATACGACATCGGAAGAGATAATTGGGATTCATTTGGTTTATCGTACAACACGTACTTGTATTGGATGAGAAATACTTTATCATTAGATGCTAACTTCGTAATCTACACTGAATCAAAATTTTATGATAAGATTTTGGAGATGAGGAAAGAGTTTGATCCAAATTTGGAGAAGACGATAATGGTTGTGAAGACGTTAGAAAGTTTAGATTGTTATAAATTATATAACGATAAACTAAATGAATTAATGTTCTCAGAAGACTTCACGAAAAAGGTACACCATAATGTTCCTGAAATGAATAAACCACTTTATAACATCATAATGTTTAATAAGTTAAATTTCTTAAAACATGCCAAAGATGAAAAATATTTTGATTCTGATTTTTTAATTTGGGCAGATGCTGGCGGATTAAGAGATGACATCTCTAATTACCAAAATGTGACGTGGCCAAATTTAACTAAAGTAAATGAATTAGATAATAACAAGGTAACATTCTTTAGTCATTCACAAGACTTCAATATTGACAATAAAGAATTCCACGCAATGTCTCAAATAAGACACATACAGGGAACCGCATTTTTCGCACCATCTCATTTAATTGACGATTTGTTGATTGAATTCAACAATACAATTAACGAATGTATTGATTCAAGATATATCGGAAGCGATGAAAAAATATTTGATTTAACTTATGTTAAAAATAAAGAAAAGTATCATTTTGTGAAATGTACTTGGAGAGAATACTACCAAATTTTTAAATAATGAATATAAAATTACTAACAATTACTTGGGGACACACTGATGAATTCGATATTGAAAAAACATCATTATACCAATCATTTAAAAAATACAATCTTGGAAAAGAGATTGTACATCACCACTTTAATAGAGGTCATCATTGGCAATTAGAAAGACAGTACCAACAAACGTTTGGTGCTGAGAGTGAATATCTACTATATAAAATCACATTCTTATTAGAAAAGGCTAAAGAACTTGATTCGGAGTATGTTGTATTTTGTGATGCTAACGATGTTACTTGTTTTACATCAATCGATGATTTACCAAATCAATTCGATTTAGAGAATTTTATTATTATAGGTCACGAAAAAAATATGTGGCCAACACCGGAAAGAAAACTAACGTGGCCTGATTATGTGGACTATAATGAAACACATATGTCAAACAGAACATTTTTAAATTCTGGAATGATTTTAGCAAAAACTGAAAAATACGTAGAGTTATTACAAAGTTTAGTTGATAATGTTTTATCGACAGGAATTTCAACGTTTAGTAATGACCAAGGTGCGTTTACATATTATTATAATAAAGGATTTACACCGACTATTAAATTAGATTTAGAATCGTTATTCACAATTAACACATTTTCAAGAAGTGTAAACGAATATCGATTAGAAGAAGAAAGATTAGTTTCAAATTCAACGGGAGTGAAACCCTATTTCCTACATGATAACGGATGGAATCACGGAAGTCCAAGATACCATGACCATTTTAATTTAAAAGATATATATACAAAATAGAAACATATATGAACTTACCAAGTATAGCACTACACACTCACCATAACGCATCAGTCGCAGTATATCATGAAAACGATATTCTTTGTGTAATTGAATTTGAACGTTTTGTCAATAAGAAAAATGCAAGCGGGGATTTTTTCGAACCGATACACGCTAAAGATTATATCTTAGAACATATATACGAATACCTAAAAGAAAAATACGGATTCACTAAGTATGATAAATTCATAATGGGACAGGGGTACCCTGTAATGCCTGAAAAAAATAAAGAGGCTATTCCTGCTAATGAATATATTATTGACGATTCACATCACCCATCACACGCATATGGTAGTTTTGCACAATCACCTTTCGAAAAAGCGTTAATCATCTCTTTTGATGGTGGATCCAATGACGGTCTCTTCAATTTATACATAGGAGAAAGGGGTAAAGATTTGACTAATGTGGTGAATTTTGGTGTGGATTTAGGAAGTCACTATCACTTAATTGGTTTGTTCTGTAATGAGGTGAGAAACTATCATGTTTTAACTGCCGCAGGAAAAGTATTGGGATTACAATCTTACGGTAAAGTTAGGGAAGAATGGAAGGCACCATTAAAGAAATTCTTTACATCATCGGTACCATATTGGTATAATTTAGAAATAAAAAAGAAAACACTTTCTGATGAAATTGGTATTGAATTTAGTGGTGATAATAGATTAAACGGAGATGAGGGTAACGATTTCGCTAGAACTGCTCAAGAAGTATTTGAAGAAGTATTTTTTGAAAAAGTTGATTCAATAGTAAGACAATATAATTTACCAATTGTGTTAACTGGTGGATGTGCACTTAATATAGTTTTAAACACCAGAGTAAAAGAACGTTATGGTTTACCTGTTTTCGTGGCACCAAATTCCACTGATAGTGGATTAAGTGTGGGGCTTTTATGTAAACATTTCAAACCAATGAATGTTATTGACGTAACATACAAAGGTGTGGACGTGTTGGACAAATACGTTTTAATGGAAGAGGTTAACAATCGTAACGCAAGAAAAGTTGATATGTCTGTAATCGTAAATGATTTGGTTAATCAAAGAATTTTAGGTGTTGTACAAGGAAGAGCTGAACATGGTCCAAGAGCATTAGGTAATAGAAGTATTTTATGCTCACCAATACCACATCATATGAAAGACACGTTAAACTTTAAAGTTAAAAACAGGGAATGGTATAGACCATTTGCCCCAATTGTTAGATTGGAAGATGTTTCAGAATATTTTGAATGGGAAGGTGAAAGTAGATGGATGAATTTCTGTCCGATGGTTAGACCTGAGTATAGAGATAAACTACCGGCAATAACACACATAGACGGTACTGCACGTGTTCAAACTGTTACAAGAGAACAAAACCCTTTCATTTATGATTTATTGACTCAGTTCAAAGAAAAAACGGGTATTGGTGTTTTGGTTAACACATCGTTTAATGTTGATGGGAAACCAATCTTATCGAACTATTATGATGCAATTAGAGTATATGAACACACACAATTAGATAGGTTGTATCTTGATGGGTATTATTTCAGTAAGTAACTATTTATTTAAAAAGGTTTAATGACCATAACTTTATAAACCCCTTATACATGGACCCTGATGGTGAACAGAATCAAAAAATTAAAAAACAAGGACAAGAGGTTAATTTTTTACAAAGATACATCTCTAATGTTAGCGATGTTCTTTCTACCTCTTGGATACGATGCACTGTTCAAGCTGATGATGGAAGTGACAGGTTCGTATTGGGGAGCAGACGCTATCTTCTACTCAATTTCAGGATGTTTTTGGTTATCCTATATATTACTTACGAGACATTTAAATAAAAAAGAAACCTCCTAATTTAGGAGGTTTTTTTATCTTTCTTTTCTTCAGGTTTTTGTAAACCTTTTTTTGTTTCTTCTTTTTTCAAATATTGGTTCTTCGTTGCTTCTTGATGCTTTTCAAGAATTTTTTTCTTCTCAGCATCGGACATGTTAAAAATACTCATAGTCTATATTGTTTTATTTTTTGTTATGTTTATTGATTCTTCTTTTTTATTTTTTAATAATTGACATTTTTCATATTCTTCTCTTTCTTCGAAAATTTCAATTGCGGTGTCAAGTATCTCCATATACAAAATTAAATCATTGTCATATGATAATATCGTACATGTATTATAATAATCATTTAATATCTCATTGTCAAGAGCAATCAAATAATTGTAAATCATTATAAGTTCATCTTCATCGTAATTCCCTACGTGTAAGATTCGAGTTGCTTGTAGTAAAAAGTTAAAAGACATATCTATACTATAAATAGGCATAATCAAACATCAATTATTTTCTTATCTAATACTTTAAAACATTCTAAAAATCCATCGATTTCAATTTCGTTTCTTGTTGTTTTAGAACTTTGGCTTGGTCCAAATACTATTCCATTATGTAATGAAATACTACAAACCCATTGATGTGGGTTGTACATTTCCACGTTTAGATAGACCCCCTCCTTATCAAAAAATTGATATAATTTTTTAACATCATAAAACTCTAATGTTGATAGACTTATTACACCTACATTAGGGAACATTACATCAGTAAATCTTTTAAACGCCTTCGGATACAAATACTGTACAATATACCAATCCATATGTTTAATTATACGAATTTTATTGATAAATTGTATATGTTTTATGATTTTTTAAAAAAACAAATATAATTATCATTGTTTAAGAATGGTAATACACGAATCCTACTACAATGAAGACAACGGGAGGTTGTACATTGAGTTCTCCACAGATGAGGATGGAGATAGTTTCTATAGAATACTTGAGTTATCGTATGATGAGATTGAGTTCTATTCTCCCGACATTATTAATGAGGAGGATTTACTAGAGATTGACGACGATTACATTGTCGATTTAATAAAACAATATCTAACTGATAATGATTTACCAGATGAAATAATTTTGTGATATTTATAAAGATATGAGTTTTTTAAACGACGATAAAAAAGAGAAACTTAATAGTTTCGTTAAATTTGTAAAGGAACAGTTAGAAATTAAGACTGTCCCGACTATATCTATACAAAATCATAGAAATGGTCTTAAAACGACCGCAAACTACGATTATACCAAAGAAAATAAGGTCGTTAAGGTATATGCCAAAAATAGAGCATTAGTAGACGTAATGAGAAGTATTGCTCACGAACTAGTACATCACAAACAATTCGAACAAGGTCGTTTAGACGGGCCACAACCACCTGATATTGGGGGTGAGATTGAGGATGAAGCAAATGCTAAAGCAGGTCAATTTATCAAGATGTTTGCCAAGATTGACCAAACAATTTACGATGAGTAATTAGTTTCTTGTAAAAATTAATGTAACAATCACATCCACTGCCTTTTCCCTTCTTCCATCACTTAAGTACAAATCAGTCGATATTACGGGACTAATAAGTGTAAGTTTTCTTGAGTATGATGCTCCACTACCGTCGGTTAGAAACGTATAGTCAGTTTTATATCCGTTGTTATTATTCTTTACCACTAAATGACTGTATTCTCTCATGTTAATCCCTAATGGAAAGTCGGCAATTAAGTAATCTTCTGAACGATTAATATGTAATGGAAACATACTTGAACCGTAAGACCCACTAAAATTCCATAATGTTTGTCCTTTAACAAATCTACGATCTGTTGATGTTAAATTGTAGTTTTGTTTCATTAAAAACCCACCTGATACCATAGATTGATTATTAAATGAGTTAATACATATAGTATCATTTGGTATCACTCGAACTTCAGCTCTCGAAGAATAAACCGTTACTTTATAATCGGTAAATAACCATTCCCCATCAACACTCGGTTGACTAATAAATTCAATTTTCTCACAACCCCATAAAAATGGAATAAGTAGTAGTATTTTTTTCATTTTATTGTTTTTTTCTTACTTGAATTAAAGGACGACCGTCAAAATAAACAACCCTTAAATCATAAGTTTCAACACTATAATCTGACGGTTTATCTATTTTCACTCTATTAGGTCTTAATGTAACCCAACCACCTGAATCTGTTGACCCCTCAACCACATCATCAAAAAATGAATGTTGGAAAAATAGAAATCCCATATACAGTAACCCAATGAACATAATTGGTGCCATATGTTTAAAAATTGGGGTGAGTATTTTATCCCCTATCATTTTTAATACTTTTCTCATGTCTTTATATTTTATACAAAATTAGGTATTATTTATAATATACCAAAACATTTTCGAATTTTTTTTCGAATATTTATATATTATGAAAATAGGCTTATCCGAGAAACAATATAAAACAATTTTAACATATGTTTCCGAAAATCAAGAAGTTACTGAGGATGAGGAAGTTCCATCTGCCGAACCTGAAGCCGGAACTAGTTCCACACAATCAGGTGGTCAAGGGTACCCTGAGGTAGGGAAATGGGAAAGCGGTGTAACGAGAGGACCCGCCAATCAAGTGGGAGTGACTAAATGGTCAGATGTCGTTGGGTCAACACTAAAAAGAGGTAAAGCAAATCAACTTAAAGAACAAGGTGAACCTAACCAAAAGGTTGAGGGTGAGTACAGTCTTTGGAGTGGTACCCCAACAAAAACATATAAAACTGTTTGGGGGGAAGAAATGAAAATACCTGATGATGGGACCATTAAGATAACTTTATGGAAAAATGAAGATGATAGATTAAAAATATTCTCAAGTAATAAAAATTATGATCAAGACGGGAAGTGGTATCTTTCCGATAGAAAAACACCAACATTAAAACCATCTAAAGAGTACATGGATACAATTATTGAATCCAATACGATTAGATTCATTAAGGTAGTTAATGAAAATATGACATATACCACAAGTATTTTAAAACAGGGAGCACTTTGGGTTCCTGCGAATTATTATAGGAGTGGTAACAAAGTATACGATGCTGAAGAATATGTAACAAGAGGATTTAAACAATGGTGGGCCGATAATTGGGATTTAGTGTTAACAATTGTGGCATCGGCGGTTGCGGGTCTACTTACGGGAGGTATGTCTATTTGGGCACAAGCGGCATGGCAGGCAGTTGCTGGAGTCGGAGCGGCCACATTCTCACATTTGATGACTGACCCTGAGGATAGGGATAATGTCGGATACTCAATCAATATAATACTATCATTTGTACCTTTTATGAGTGCGGCGGGAAAAATAGGGGTTAAAGCTCCATTGGCGGGTTTGTCTAAAATTGCCCCAAAGTTGAACAAAGCAACAAGTATGGATGAGGTTTTTGCAGCAATAAAAGAGTTACCTGGACCTGAACAAATATTAGCAACAAGGATGATACAACAAGTTCCTAAGGAATTTAATAGAGAATTCAAGACAAAAATGATGGAGGGTTTTGTTAAAGCAGTTAGAAAAGGTGATATAGTATTGAGTAAAATACCATTTAAAGAAAGAATGTGGTGGAAGCAAATGGCTGCGGAGTTAGGTGTCCAATTGAGTCTTGGGACGGTATTGAATCTACCCCCTATGCGTACTTTGTTAGAAAAAATGATTGAACAGGCAACAAATACTAAAGAAGAGTTAGAAAAAAAGAAAATACAAGACGATAATATTAAAAAACAAATTGAAAACCAAAACCAAATAATTGAAAAGACTAATTCGGTTAACCAAAAATACACAGATTTAAACATAAGTAACGAATTGTATTTTGAAAAATTCGCACCTATTTTATCCGAATATGAAAATTTATCGGAGGGTAGTTTTGAGGATAAAATGAAATTTTTAAATGTAAGTGAAACGTTAATCACTGAATATGGTAAAAATCCAAATGCGGATTTATCATTAATTGTAAAAACAAAATATGGGAAAAATGAATAATAAATTAAAATTAATTGATGTTATAGTCGAGGGGGTTAATCCACCTTGGGGTAGATTTAGATTGAAGATGAATACTAAATTATCCTCTAACGCTTATCAATTTGAAGAGGCGTTTGTTCGTGATTTAGAAAGAATGGCTGCTGAAGGTAAAATAAAATATAACAAATTAACAAGAGAGTTAACTGAATTGGTTTCCGATTCGGGAGGTGAATATAAATTAACGGATGATGATTTTAAAATTTTAATGAGAAGTTCAAATTTTAGAAAAGCTGTAATGGATAGTTTTAATGAATTAAATATTAACACGTCATCGGCAGCTCATATTGGAAATTTAACGGGTAATTTTAAGAGGATTTGGCGTTTATTTAGTGAAGTACCTCCAAGTAAAATCGTTAGAGGTGCGTCAGCACCCCCTAATACTAGTACTTACAATGTCGTAACAAAAACGATTGGGGATTTTCTTAGAAATAATAAAGGAACTTCTTTCATGTTACGTTTATTTAGAAAATATGAAGCGTCAATGAAAGAATGGATTGAATTAGAAAAGTTGATTGAGCAAGAAATTGATGTGGCTTCAGGAAAATTAACGTTAGGTCAAGGTATAGGTCCTGAAGTTAGAAAACTTAATGGATTAATTTTGAGAGCGAGAGAATTCGACAAGAAAAATCCTAAAATTTTTTGGGACTCAATTAAGGATGACTTATTAACAAAAAAGAATGGGAAATTTATAATTGATGGTGCCGATAAACTTGTTGAAGCGGTGGAAAATAGTAAATATTTCACACTATTTCGTGAAAGATTCGCATCAATGTCTCCTGAATCGACTAGTGTACCAAGTAACACTATAAGTAGATATGACGGACTTATCAAAATTTTTACAAGACCTACGGTTGGAGGTAGACCTGATTTTTGGGAAGGAGTATTCAAAGCAACTAAAAAATTTATTCTCCCAACCGAATGGGCGAATAGTAGAGTTGTGTCAATGTTAACTTTATTGGATACAAGAACAATCAATGAATTAAGATTTAATGTTAATGTTAGAGGAAAAACCATGTCAGCAGTTAGTTATTTCTCATATAAATTAGCCTTAATTTATGGTATATATCCATTGGCAATACAAAGTTTGTATTCACTTTTTGACACACTAACAGTTAATTTCTCATATACCGAAGAGGAGTTACAAGAATTATTCAATGGTAAACAATCAGACGAGTTTTGGGTTAACTATATCACAATATTAAATTCTAATTTAAAGAGAGATTATAAAACACCCACAGATTTATTGTGGGAATGGTCACCAATTATTAACATAGTCAGAAGTACTCAAAACCTTAGAAATGGAAAAGATACCATAAAAGATAGATTAGAAGAGGGAATCAGAAATACTAGAGGTGAAATTAAAGAAAGAGCTGGTAGAGTTAAAAATTTCTATTCATGGTTAAAATCATCATTTACAGATTTATTCAGTGACGATGAATCTACGCCTTCCCCAACACCTGAACCAACATCGTCAACGGAACAACCACCACAACCTACACCTTCGGTTAGTGAAAATATTCCCGATTCAGAAGTAGATAGCTTTATAAATAATAATTTTGCCGATTTAAAAGATTTAATAGTAAAACCATATACAATTAATGCCGATAAAACCGTATCGATTTATATAAACGGACAAACAGACCCAATAATCACTTTAGTTAAAACTAATGGTCAATTATTAAGTAAATAAAACTATTTATTAACATGAAATTTATTGAAGATATTATATTAGAACAAGGGACCGATTATACAAATTGGAACACCTCCAAACCGATTGATTACTCAACAACAAAATATGACATAAAGGTTGAAATTAAAAACGGTGCGGTTATTCGTTCTTATAAATTAAAAAGTGGCTCGTCAGGTACTTTGTTAACTGATTATGTTGGAAATTATAAAACAGATACGACACCTTCGGTAACTGTGAAATTTTTAGTTAATGGTGATAAATTATTCATTGACTATGGTTTAGGTGTTGAGCAAGAATTAACACCATCATCATCATCAGATGAATTCACTTTTAAATATGGTGGACAAACCAATACCGTTAAATTTACAAAAGGGTCTAACAATAAGGTAAATGCGTTTGATGCGAATATTTTTGGAAAAACATTAAAAGGGACTAAAGAAGGTTCAACCGATAATTCAAATACACCGTCACCCACACCAACCGCAACCACACCAGCAACAACCACAACCGTAGTTAACAAACAATATACAAAATACGACGCAATAACTCCTGAAGATAGAATCAAAGGTTTTCAATGGAAAGATTGTGAAAGCCAAGATTTTCCATACCAATTTGGTTGTAAAAATACTAAAATAGGTGAAATGAACGAATGTTTATTTGACACAAAATTAAGTGGAATTTTTTATCGAGATTTATTGGAAAAATTAAAAGACATGGCTTTTGATATGAGTAAAAAAGAAATTACTAAAGAAATGTATGATGCCGTTATGTTAGATTGTAAACAACAAGAAGAATCAATCCAAAAGAAAAAAATAATTAGAGAAAATACTTACAAAATCTTAAATCAAATAAAATAAAAGATATTTATATGTAGAGTTTAATTGGTTTGGTCGCCGTTAAACGATAATACTTATAAACGAAAAGGA
>Ga0222712_10000759_pt1 | contig 41080 bp, 41 predicted proteins | sample C33_657DmetaG_FD_165043 | JGI IMG/M metagenome (GOLD analysis project Ga0222712, IMG submission 165043) | Estuarine water microbial communities from San Francisco Bay, California, United States - C33_657D | ecosystem: Environmental > Aquatic > Marine > Unclassified | place: USA: California... | reverse complement strand
ACCCGGCACCCGAACTACTTCGGCGAGTTCCTCATCTGGCTGGGCTTCGCCCTGCTCAGTTTCACGCCCAACCTGATGGGCGTGCCGGGGCTGCTTTGCGCGGGGACCATCCTTTACCTGGTGACGAACGTGACGGGCATCCCCCTGACCGAGCAGCAGCTGCTGACCTCCAAGGGCGACGCCTACCGCGATTACCAGCGCCGTGTCGCGGCGTTCTGGCCGCGCCCGCCCCGCGGCTGACCCGCCGGGCCCGGGTTGTCGCGGCCGGCGCGAACGAGTCCGAGGCCCGACCTCAGGCGAGGGCGACCTCGCAGGACCAGGCGGCGGTCGCGCGGGGCTCGACCCAGCGGAGCCCCTTGCCGTGGGTGGGGCTGTTGGGCGCGCCCATCCAGGGCTCGACGCAGAAGAAGGGCGACTCGGGGGCCTCGGTCCAGGTGACGACCATGGCCCACTCGTCGGGGATGGGCTCCTCGCCGACGCGGATGAGGATGTCCTCCTCGCCGGACCTGGGCCCGAAGCGGAGCTCGGAGGAGCGGAGGCCGGCGAAGAGGCAGTCGAGCAGGCGGGGGTCGTCGAACGTCGCCTCGGTGACGCCCTTCATCTCGGCGAAGGGCACGAGCTTGCCGTCGGCCGCGTGGCGCCAGGCCTTGCGGGCGGGGATGGCGAGGCGGTAGTCGCCGCGGCGGAGGCCCTTGTGCCAGGGCAGCGTGAAGTAGAAATGGTGGCCGGGGCACCAGGGAATGCGGACGGCCTCGCGGTTCTCGAGCTCGAGCGTGACGCGGAGGCGGAGCTCGTGGAAGTCGTAGCGCACGCGAAAGGCGTGGGCGTAGGGATAGGCGGCGCGGTCGGCCTCGGTCGGGCGGAGCTCGGCGACAAAGCCGGCGCCGGAGGCCTCGATGAGGTCGAAGGCGCCGTCGCGGGCGAAGCCGTGGTGGGGCATGGGACGCCGCGCGCCCTCGGGGTCCTTCCAGGCGAACTTCTCGCCGTCGGCGTAGGTTCGACCCATGAAGGGGAAGAGGATGGGGTTGCCGCCGCGGACAGTGGCGAGGGCCGCGGGATCGAGCTCGGACGGCCAGTGGAGCACCTCGCGGCGGCCGGACGGCAGGTCGAGCCTCCAGCGCATCAGGCGCGCGCCGCGGGTGGGGCAGGCCTCGAAGGTCGAGGCGCCCGCGCGCCAGCGCAGGCAGGGCAGCCCGTGTTCCTCGAACCGCTCCATGGTCAGCGCACGAGGCGGTAGTGGCAGACCATCCACTCGCCGGTCCGGTAGTTCCAAAGCTCGGCGCAGGCCATGAAGAAGATGCGCCAGTAGGCGAGCCACTTGCGCTCGTCGCCCGCCGGGTAGGTGCGGCGGAAGATCTCGAGGACGCGCTCCCGGTGGCGGTCGGTGGCCTCGAGCCAATGCTCGGAGGTCTGGCCGTAGTGGCGGCCGGGCACCTCCCAGCGGGCCTCGAGGCGGAGGTCGTCCTGGAATCGGCCGAGCAGGCAGTTGGAGGGCATGATGCCGCCGGTGAAGAAGTGGCGCGACATCCAGTCGGAGCCGTCCTTGCTCTCGAAGTGGTAGGGGGCGTCGCGGTGGGTGAAGACGTGGATGAAGCACTTGCCGCCGGGCCGGAGCCAGGCGGAGACGCGGCGGAGGAGCTCGGCCCAGTTCTTCATGTGCTCGAACATCTCGACGGAGACGACGCGGTCGTAGCCGGGCTCGGCGGGGTCGAAGCGGTTCATGTCGCAGGTGACGACCTCGACGTTGCGGAAGCCCTTGGCCCGGCAGACGCCCTCGATGTGGGCGCGCTGCGTGGCGGAGTTGGAGACGGCGGTGATGCGGGCGGACGGGTATTTCTCCGCCATCCAGAGGGTGAGCGAGCCCCAGCCGCAGCCGAGCTCGAGGATGCGCTGGCCGTCGGCCAGCTCGGCGCGGCGGCAGGAGAGGGCGAGCATGGCCTCCTCGGCCTCGGCGAGGGTCTCCTTGCCGGTCTCGTACCAGGCGCAGGAGTACTTGAGGCGGGGGCCGAGGCAGAGCTGGTAGAACTCGGTGGGCACCTCGTAGTGCTGGGCGTTGGCCGCCTTGGTCTCGATGGCGACGGGGAGGGTGCGGAGCTCGGCCGCGAACGCGGCGGCGCGCGCCTCGCGGGCCCCGGGGGAGGCGGCGCGCTCGTCGCGGATCCTCCGGCGGAGGAGGCGGCGGATACCCCAGCGGAGAACGGAGTCCGGGAGGATGTCCCAGCCGAGGAGTCGGTCCATGAAGGCCATGGGAGGACGGTGGGGGCTGGGGAGGGATTAGGCAACCCGGCGCGGGACAAAAAAAGACCCGCCCGAAGGCGGGTCCGGGGGCGCCGCGCCGAGCGGCTTACTTGCGGCGAACCTCGCCGAGGGGCAGCTTGCCCTTGGCGGGAACGGACGCGGGCGCGGCGGGCGCGGCCGGGGTGGCGGGAACGGTGGGGGTCGCGGGAACGACCGCGGGGGCGTTCAGATCCTCGACGCCGCTCGAGCTGGGGGGCTCGGTGGGGGAGGTGCAGCCGGCGAGGGTGATGAGGCCGGCGAGGAGGAACAGGTTGCGTGCCATGGGATGCGGGTTCAGGTTGGAGCCCCCTTGATAGCCATGCCCGAGCCGCGCACAAGCGCAGATTCGCCGCCGCTGGTGCTGTTTATCTGCACGGGCAACTACTACCGGAGCCGCCACGCCGAGGCCGTGCTGAACTGGCGGGCCCGGGGGCTGGGCCGGGCCGTCCGGGCCTTCTCCCGGGGCCTGCTGACCTCCCTGGTGGCGGACGAGCCCACCCCCCTCTCGCCCCACACGGCCGCACGGCTAGGCGAGCTGGGCATCCCGGCGGACCTCACGGCGCCGTCGCCCCGGCAGCTGGCGGAGGAGGACCTGCGGCGGGCGCACCTCACGGTGGCGCTCCGGTGGGGCGAGCATCGCAAGCTGATGCTGAGGGAGCACCCGGAGTGGGCGGACCGGATCGAGTACTGGGACGTGGAGGACATCGACGAGGGGCCGCCCGACCGGGCCTTGGCGAGGATCGAGGACGAGGTGGAGCGCCTGCTGCGGCGCTACGCCTGAGCCGCCGACCAGCGCGCGACCAGCTCCGCCTGCTCGGCCTCCGCCAGGGGCCAGCCGGGATGGGAGCGCATGCGGGTGGCGAGGGCGTGGAGGGCGATGCCGGCGAAGACGGCGAGGTTGAGGCTCTGGGCGAAGCCGCGCATGGGCACGCCGAAGCGGAGGTCGGCCATCTCCAGGGCGACGGGCGAGGCGCCGGCGAACTCGTTGCCGATGACGACGGCGAGGGGCTGGTCGACGGGCACGTCCTCGAGCGGCAGGGCGCCGGCGCCGAGATCGGCGACGGCCAGGCGGTAGCCCCGGGCGCGGAGCGACGCGAGCGCGCGGCGCGAGTTGTCGAGGGCGGCGGGCTCGCGGGCGACAGCGGGCGGGTGGAGCCGGGCGGGGTCGGGGAAGCCGGCGCGGCGATGGCGGACGACGTCGAGCCAGCGGCCGGCGCCCATGGAGGTCTCGCCGTCCTCCTCGGCGGGCGAGCGGTTCTCGATGGCGTGGACCTCCTGGAGGCCGAGGGCGTCGCAGGTCCTCAGCAGGGCGCCGAGGTTGCGCGCCTTGTGCACGTCCTCGAGGGCGAGGACCAGCCGGCGCGTCCGGCCGGCCGCCGCGGCGCGCATGCGCTCGAGGCGGGCCGGGGTCGGGCCGGGCATGGCCCGACGGTCAGGCGACGGCGGGGTTCTCCGCGCCGCGCAGGTGGTCGAGGTGGGCGGCGGCCTCGCGGAAGAGGGCGCGCACCTCGTCGAGGGTCTCGCGGCCGACCTCGGCCTTCTGGGCCGCGGCCTCCTTGAGGGCCTCGGAGCGGCGGGCGAGGTCGTCGGCGATGGCGCGGACGGCCTCGATGGTGCGGGCCTTGAGCTCGCGCGTGCGCCCGTCGAGGCGGGCGACCAGGCGGTCGGTGTCGCTCGCGAGGACCTTGCTGCGCTCCTTGACCTCGGCGGCGAGGATGCGGGTGTCGGGCACGGTGCGGAGGTCGTCGGCGAGGCCGACCTTGGAGAGGGTCCAGATGATCCACTTGGTGGGGTCGTACTGCCAGGGCTTCACGCCGTTGCGGTAGTCGTGCTGGAACTCGTGGTGGTAGTTGTGGTAGCCCTCGCCGAACGTGAGGAGGGCGACGACGCCGCTGTCGCGCGCGCTGTGGCGGGTCGAGTAAGGGCGCCGGCCGATCATGTGGCAGAGGGAGTTGATGCAGAAGGTGCCCTGCTGGACGACCACGGTGCGAAGGAGGCCGACGATGAGGAAGCAGGCGAGGGCGGTCTCGCCCGGGGTGCCGGTGACGAGGTGGCCGTAGGCCCAGCCGAGGAGGGTGGGGATGACGAAGCCGACGATGACGGCGATGGTCTGCACGTGGCGGTGCTGCCACATGACGAGGGGGTCGGCCTCGAGGTCCTTGACGTTGGTGACCGGGGGCTTGGGCTTGAGGCGGAAGAGGAGCCAGCCGATGTGGGCGTAGAAGAAGCCCTTGGAGATGTCGTAGGGATCCTCGTCCTCGTCGACGTGCTTGTGGTGGATGCGGTGGTCGGCCGACCAGTCGAGGGCCGAGTTCTCGAAGGAGGCGGCGCCGAAGAGGAGGGTGAAGAGCTTGACGGGCCAGCCCGCCTTGAAGGAGAGGTGGGAGAAGAGGCGGTGGTAGCCGAGGGTGATCCCGAAGCCGGTGGCGAAGTAGTAGAAGGTGAAGAGGGCCCAGACGAAGCCCCAGCCCAGGGAGACGTCCCAGTGGGTCCAGAGGAACCACGGCACGACGGTGAGGGAGGCCAGGGCGGTCCCGATGAGGAACGACGAGGTGACCCACTCGATCCGGTAGATGGGGAAGTTGCGGAAGTACAGCGACATGACAGCGGCCAACCTACCGCGCGCGCGGGGCCTTTTCCAGCGTATAGTTGGGCCCCTCGGGCTGTAATCAGCCGTTTTTCCTGCGCCAGGCGTTGCGCACCGCGAGGACGCGCACCGGCTCGCGCGTCTTCACCCAGACATTGCGCTCCTTAAGCTGCTTGGAGGGAAGGCCTTGGCAGGCGTCGCCGAACGACGACAGAGGCAGCTTCCTGCCTCGCGGCGAGGAGTTGAATCTCTCCGCGGTCTCGCGGATGCGGTCCTCGGCGACGGTCGGGTTGTCGTCCGCCGGCACCTGGACGACCCAGCCCACGAGATCCCTGGGCAGGCCGCCCTCGGGCTCGCTGACGAGGACGACGTGGTGCTTCTTAACCGGCTTCTCGCGCTCGACCGCCTCGGCCTCGGCCTCCTGCTTGATCTCGTTGAGCAGCTCGGCGAGCTTGCGCGCGTCGATGCCGTTGCGCTGGAGGACGTCCTTGACGAGGTCGAGGGAGACTTTGGCCATGGGACCGAGCCAAGGGGCGGGCGGGGCGGGAGGGAAGCGGGAATTGTTCCCAACCTTGCCCCGGGACCGAACGGCGGCCATGTTGGCGCAATGGCGACCAAGGGTCAGGCCTGGGCGGAGGACCAGCGCGCGGCGCGCGTGGCGGAGCTGCGCGGGCGGCTGGCCGAGGCCGTCGGCGAGTCGGGCCCGCTGACCCTCGAGATCGGGTGCGGGCACGGGCATTGGCTGGTCGCCTACGCCGAGGCGCACCCGGGGGAGCGGTGCCTGGGCATCGACCTGCTCGGGGAGCGGCTGCGGAAGTGCGAGGCGAAGCGGGGGCGGCGGGGGCTTGGCAACGTCGCCTTCCTCAAGGCCGAGGCCTCCGAGCTGCTCGACGCGCTGCCGGGCGCGCCGCGGCTGGACAAGGTCTTCATCCTCTACCCCGATCCCTGGCCGAAGCGCCGGCAGACCCGCAAGCGCTTCCTCCAGGCGGCCAACCTCGACCGCTTGGCCAAGGCCGCGAGACCGGGCTGCCGGCTGGCTTTCCGGACCGACCATGCGGACTATCACGACGCGGCGGGGCGGGCGCTGGCCGCCCATCCGGACTGGGAGTCGCTGGACGGGGAAGCCTGGCCGTTCGAGTCGCCGACCTTCTTCCAGGACCTGCTGCGGGACCGGCGCGACCACCAGGCGCGTCGCCGCTGAGCCGGGGCTTGCCCCCCGCGGGCCGTCCGCCGATGGTGCGGCATGGCCAAGGCCCTTCCGCGCCAGACGAAGATCATCGCCACGCTCGGGCCGGCGTCCGAGTCGCCCGAGACGCTCGACGCGCTGCTGCAGGCCGGAGTCGACGTGGTCCGGCTGAACATGGCGCACGCCGACGAGGCGTGGGTGAGGACGGTCACGGCCCGCGTGCGCGAGGCCGGCGACAAGGCCGGGCGGCCGGTGGCGGTGATGATGGACGTCAAGGGGCCGGAGATCCGGACGGGCGCGCGCGCCACCCCCCTGCCCCTCGCCGTGGGCCAGGCGGTGGACGTGTCCGGCCCCGACGCCGCGCCGGCCGAGGGCGTGGAGCTGATCCCGACCAACTACCCGCCCATCGTCGGGGCGCTCGGCGCGGGCGGGCTCGTGCTGGTGGACAACGGCCTGATCCAGCTGCGCGTCACCGCGCGCCGCAAGGACCGGCTGCGCTGCGCGGTGGAGCAGCCGGGCACGCTGGGCAGCCGGCGCCACATCAACCTGCCCGGGGTCAAGGTGGAGCTGCCGGCGCTCACCGACAAGGACCGCCGCGACGTGGCCCTGGGCTGCTCGGTGGGCGTCGACCTCTTCGCCCTCTCCTTCGTGCGCGAGGCCGCCGACGTGGCCGCGCTGCGCGCCCTCCTCCAGGAGCACGGCTCGCGGGCGGGCATCGTGGCGAAGATCGAGGACCAGTCGGCGGTCGACCAGCTCGGGTCGATCATCACGGAGTCGGACGGACTGATGGTCGCCCGCGGGGACCTGGGGATCGAGATCCCCTACGAGACCCTGCCGCTGGTGCAGCGGCGGGCCGTCGCCCTCTGCCAGGCGGCGCGCAAGCCGGTCATCGTCGCCACGCACATGCTGGAGTCGATGATCAGCAACCCGGTCCCGACCCGGGCCGAGGTCTCGGACATCGCCAACGCCGTGGCGGAGTCGACCGACGCGCTGATGCTCTCGGGCGAGACCACGACGGGCAAGCACCCCGTGAAGTGCGTCGAGGTGATGTCCCGCATCGCCGCCGCGGTCGAGCGCGACCGGCCGCCCGCCATGACGCCCGAGCCCGCGGCCGACACGCCCAAGGCCAAGCTGCTCCGGGCGGCGGCCACGCTGGCCGGCGACCTCGGCAACGCCGGCATCGTCGTCTTCACCCGCAACGGCGACCTGCCGCGCGTCCTCGCCTCGATGCGCGCGGCGGGCTGCCCGATCCACGCCTTCGCGGAGGAGGCGGTCATCGCGCGGCGCATGCGGCTGCTCTGGGGCGTCGAGCCGCACGTGCTCGCCTTCCGCGAGGGCGCCGAGGCGACCATCGAGGCCGCCCTCTCGCGCCTGCGCGACCGCGGCCTCTGCCTGCCCGGGGAGCTGATGGTGATCGTGACCAACGTCATCCTCGGCGAGGGCATCATCGACAGCATCCAGCTGCGCAGCGTGCCGCCGCTGCCCGCCGCCGGCTGAGCCCTCAGGCGCCGAGGCGGGAGAAATAGAGGCGGGCCAGGACCTGCGTGCCCAGGTCGGCGTCGCCGGCCCGCTCGACCTCGGCGTAGAGGCGCGCGGCCAGCCGGAGCCCGGGGAGCTCCGCCCCCGAGGCCTGGGCCGCGGCAAGGGCGAGGCCGAGGTCCTTCGTGAAGTGGCGGACGTGGAAGCCCGGGGCGAAGTCGCCCTTGAGCACGCGCGGGGCGAGGTTGGAGAGACCCCAGCTGCCGGCGGCGCCGCCCGAGATGGACTCGAGGACGGCGGCGGCGTCGAGCCCGGTCGCCCGGGCGAAGGCGAGCGCCTCGCAGACCGCGACCATGCCCGAGGCGACGGCCACCTGGTTGGCCAGCTTGCAGAGCTGGCCGGCGCCCGGCCCCCCTTGGAGCACGAGGGTCTTGCCGAGGACGGCGAGCAGCGGCCGGGCCTGCGCGAAGCCGGCCGGCGAGCCGCCGACCATGATGGAAAGGGTGGCCTCCCGCGCGCCGCGGTCGCCGCCCGAGACCGGGGCGTCGAGCGCCTCGGCGCCCTTGGCCGCGGCCTCGGCGGCGAGGACGCGGGCGAGCGCGGGGTCGGAGGTGGTGAGGTCGACGAGCAGCTGGCCCGGCCGGGCGACGCGGAGGAAGCCGCTCGGGCCGCGCCAGACCTCGTCGACATCGGAGGGGTGGCCGACCATGGACAGGGCGGCGTCGGCGCCGTCCGCGGCGGCGGCGGACGTCTCGGCCCAGCGGGCGCCGGCGGCGAGGAGCGGCTCGGCCTTGGCCCGGGTGCGGGTGTGGACGCGGACCTCGTGCCCGGCGGCGAGCAGGTGGCCCGCCATGGAACGCCCCATCACCCCGGTGCCGACAAACGCGATGCGCATGGCGGGAGCGAAGGGAGGGCGGGCGGCAAGGCGAGCCTCGGCTTGCCTGCGGGGGCGAAGGCGGGGAGATTGGCCCCATGCCCGAGTCCGCCCCCCTGAGCGTGAGCGACCTCGCCGAGGTGCTGAAGGCCCAGGTGGGGAGCCTGGGGGCGCTGGAGGTCGCGGGCGAGGTGACCGGCTACAAGCTCTACGCGTCGTCGGGCCACCACTACTTCTCGATCAAGGACGCGGAGGCGACGGTCGCCTGCGTGCTCTACGCCCACCAGGCCAGGCGGGTGGGCGCGACGCTGCGGGACGGCATGAAGGTGGTGCTGCGGGCCCGGGCGGACTTCTACGGGCGGATGGGCAAGCTCTCGCTCATCGTCGAGGCGGCCCGGCCCGAGGGCCAGGGCGACCTCTTCCGCAGGTTCAAGGAGCTGGAGGCGCGGCTGAAGGCCGAGGGGCTCTTCGACGAGGCGCGCAAGCGGCCGCTGCCCGAGTTCCCGCGCACGGTGGCGTTCGTCACCTCGGCCTCGGGCGCGGTCTGGCACGACTTCACCGAGATCCTGCGCACGCGGGGCTGGACGGGCGCGGCCTGGCTCGTGCCGGCCAAGGTCCAGGGCGAGGGCTCGCCCGCCTCCGTCATCCGCGGCCTCGCCCGGGCCGCCCGCATCCCGGGCATCGACCTCGTCGTGGTCGGCCGGGGCGGCGGCTCGATGGAGGACCTCTGGGGCTTCAACGACGAGGCCCTGGTGCGGGCGGTGGCGGCCTGCCCGGTGCCGGTCGTCTCGGCGGTCGGCCACCAGACCGACTTCACCCTCTGCGACTTCGCGGCGGACCGGCGGGCGGAGACGCCGACCGCGGCGGCCGAGCTGATCGCCTCGGGACGGACGCGGCTGCGCGAGCAGCTGCGCCTGCTCGCCTCGCGCCTGGCGGGCTGCTCGCCCGCGGCGCGCGTGCGCGAGCTGCACCAGGACCTCGACCTGCTGCGCGAGCGCCTCGGCGGCGCGGTCGCCGACCGGCTCGCCGGCCTGCGGGCCGAGCTGGCGCGGCTCGCCGCGGACCTCCAGCGCCGGTCGCCGGCGACGCGGCTCGGCGTGGCGCGCGAGCGCCTCACCCAGCTGCGCAAGCGCCTCGCGGCGGCCGGCTTCGACTCGGTGCTGGCGCGCGGCTTCGCCCTGGTGCGCGACGCCGAGGGCAAGGTGATCGACTCGCGCGCCGGCGTGACGCGCGGCCGGCGCCTGCGCCTGCGCTTCCGCGACGGCGAGGCCGAGGCCACCGGCGGCGGGGCCTAGGCGCGACGGCGGACGGCCAGCAGGAACTCGCGGTTGCCCTCGCCGCCGAGCAGGGGCGACTCCATCGAGCCGAGCACCTCGGCGCCCGGCAGCGAGGCGGCGGCCTGGGTGACGGCGGCGAGGACGCGGGCGTGGATGGCGGGGTCCTTGATCACGCCGCGGGCCTTGTCGGCCTCCTGGCGGGTGGCCTCGAACTGCGGCTTGACCAGGGCGACCAGCCAGCCGCCGGGGGCGAGGCGGGGCCAGACGGAGGGCAGGACGGTGGTGAGCGAGATGAAGGAGAGATCCATGACGAGGGCGCCGTAGGTCGCGCGGGGCAGCCGGGCGAGGGGGAGCTCGCGGGCGTTGAGCTTCTCGAGGTTGGTCACGCGGGGGTCGCCGCGCAGCTTGGCGTGGAGCTGGGCCTGGCCGACGTCGACGCAGGTGACCTCGGCGGCGCCGCGCTGCAGGAGGCAGTCGGTGAAGCCGCCGGTGGAGGCCCCGACGTCGAGCGCGGCGAGCCCGGCGGGGTCGAGGTTGAAGCGCTCCAGCGCGCCCTCGAGCTTCTCGCCGCCGCGCGAGACGAAGCGGGGCGGCTGCTCGACGAGCAGGGGGGAGTCGGCCGCCAGCCGCTGCGAGGACTTGGCGACGACGCTGTCGGGCCCGGTCCTGACCTTGCCCGCCAGGATGAGGGCCTGGGCGAGGGTGCGGGAGGCGGCGAGGCCCCGCTGCACGAGGAGCTCGTCGGCGCGGACCTTGGGCGCGGGATCAGCCATCGGCGGGGAGGCTGGCGCCTCCGGGGCCGGAATGCGAGCGCGTCATTCCTCGCGGCGGGAGAACAGCCAGAGGAGGTTGCCGAGGGCGGCCACGAAGGCGGCGATGTAGGTCCAGGCCGCGGCGTCGAGGACCTCCTTGGCGCCCTTGGACTCCTCGCGGTCGAGGAGGCCGGCGGCGAGGAGGGCGCGGTTGGCGCGCGCGGAGGCGTCAAACTCGACCGGCAGCGTGACGAGGGTGAAGACCGTCACGATCGCATAGGCGCCGATGGCGATGTTGAGCATGGTGCTGCCGGCGCCGCCACCCTGGGTGAAGACAAAGGCGCCGAGCATCAGGATCCAGAAGGCAACCTGGTTGGCGACGATGGTCACGGGGACGAGGAGGGATCGGAGCTGGAGGGGCGCGTAGGCGCGGGCGTGCTGGATGGCGTGACCGGCCTCGTGGGCGGCGACGCCGAGGGCGGCGACGCTGGTGCCGTCGTAGTTCTCGCTGGAAAGACGCAGCTTGCGGTTGGCGGGGTCGTAGTGGTCGGACAGGAAGCCGTCGACGCGCTCGATGTCGACGTTGGCAATGCCCTCGGCGCGGAGGATTTCCTCGGCGGCCTCCTTGCCGGTCGCGCCGGATCGGGAGCCGACTTGGCTCCAACGGTTGAAGGTGCCCTTGACCTTCCACTGGGCCCAGAGGCCGAGGAGCAGGGGGACGATGATGTAGGCGAGGAAGTCCATGGCTTGCGGAAGGGCTAGGATAGGGAAGTCCGGCCGCTGGCAAGCGGAGGCGGCCTATAACCGGAGGCGGGAATTGGAGGGGCTGGGATGGCGGCTGGACATCCGGGGCCGCCCCGCGAGAGTGGGCGGGCAATGGCCGACCTCCGCATCGCCGACCGCACCTTCCGCAGCCGACTCCTGACCGGCACGGGCAAGTACGCCTCGGCGGCCCAGCTGAGGGCGGTGCTCGACGCGTCGGGCGCCGAGGTGGTCACGGTGGCCGTCAAGCGGGTGCAGTTCGGGCGACGCGAGGAGGACATTCTCTCGGCCCTCGACCCGGCGCGCCACCTGGTGCTGCCCAACACCTCGGGGGTGCGCACCGCGGCCGAGGCGGTGTTCGCCGCCGAGCTCGCCCGGGAGGCGCTCGGCACGTCCTGGCTGAAGCTGGAGATCCACCCCGACCCGAAATACCTCATGCCGGACCCGGTGGAGACCCTCGCCGCCTGCGCGACGCTGGTCGCGAAGGGCTTCACGGTCCTGCCCTACATCCACGCCGACCCCGTGCTGGCGAAGCGCCTGGAGGAGGCGGGCGCGGCCGCGGTGATGCCGCTGGGCGCGCCGATCGGCTCGAACCAGGGCCTGCGCACGCGCGACTTCCTGCGGATCATCGTCGAGCAGGCGCGTGTGCCGGTCATCGTCGACGCCGGCATCGGCGCGCCGTCGCAGGCGGCGGAGGCGATGGAGCTCGGCGCGGACGCCGTGCTGGTCAACACCGGCATCGCGGCGTCGGGCGACCCCGTGGCGATGGCGGGGGCCTTCCGCAAGGCGGTCGAGGCCGGCCGCGCGGCGCGCGAGGCGGGGCTCGGCGCCCGCTCGTCGGAGGCCCAGCCGACCTCGCCCCTGACCGGCTTCCTCAGCTGAGGTCGCCCCAGGCGGCCGCGGCGGCCGACACCAGCCCGCGCGCGGCCGCGGCGGGATCGGGCGCGAGGGCGATGGCGGCGCTCACCGCGGCGCCATGCGCGCCGAGGTCCCGGATGGCGGGAAGGTCGGCGGCGGAGACGCCGCCGATGACATAGGCGGGAAGGCCGGACGCGCGGATGAGCGCGACGAGGGACTGCGGCGTCTGAACGGGTGCGTGGCCGGGCTTGGACGCGGTCGCGCGGAAGGGCCCGACGCCGACATAGTCGGGGCGGCCGTCGGCGATGCGGGCGAGGTCGGCGGGCGCGTTGAGCGTGACGCCGAGCCAGGCGTCCGGGGCGAGCAGCGGACGGGCGAGGGCGGGAAGGGGGTCGGCCCGGCCGAGATGGACGCCGCGCGCGCCGGCGGCGGCGGCCACCTCCGGGCTGTCATTGACGGTCAACCACGCGCCGTGCTCCCGGCAGACGGCGGCGACCTCGCGGGCGAGGGCGACCCAGTCGGCAAAGGCGAGCCCCTTGGCGCGGAGCTGGACCCAGCGCACGCCGCCCAGGCAGGCCGCCCGGGCCTGGTCGGCGTGGGAGAGGGGCGACGCGCCGAGGGTGAGGAACTGGAGCCGGGGGAGCGGGGTCATCGCGCGCCGCGGCGGCGCGAGGCCTGGCCGAGCCAGGCGCGCTCCAGGTCGAGGAAGGCCGACACGGGATCCTCGGCCTCCCAGACGCAGCCGACGAAGGCGATGCCGTCGAAGCCGTGATCGCGGGCGCGGGCGGCGTTCTCCGGGGTGACGCCGCCGAGGGCGTAGACGGGGCAGCCGCCCTCGGAGCGCCAGCGCTGGAGGATGACCTCGAGCTCGCGCGGCGTGCGCCGCGGGGCGTGGTCGCGCTTCGAGACGGAGGGGAAGAGGGGGCCGAGCACGGAGTAGGCGCGGCGGCGGGGCCCGTCGCGCAGCTCCTCGTAGGAGTGGCAGGAGGTGCTGACGGGGCGGCCCTCGGGCCAGCTGCGAGGGAGGCGCTCGCCGGCCTTGAGGTGGAGGCCGCCGAGGCCGCGGCTCAGGACGATGTCGGCGTGCGTGTAGAGGACGATGCGGGGCCAGTAAGCCTGCGGGATGTCGTCGAGGAAGCGCTGGTGGTCCTCGGCGGACCAATCGGGCTTGCGGAGGTGCAGGCGGCCGAGGCCGGCGTGGAGGAGGCGCTTGAGGACGCGGCGCTCGCCGGGCAGGTCGGGCTCGGGCCGGGTGATGAGGACGAGGTTGGGCTCGGCGGGCTCGGCGGCCCGGGGAAGCAGGTTGCGGAGGAACTTGAACACGGGAAATCAGCCGCCCTGGGCGGCCCGGATGACGAGGACGCTGGCGCCGGGGGCGAGGGGGGTGGAGGTCCAGGCGGAGCGGGGGACGACGGCGCCGTCGACGGCGGCGGCGACCCCGGCCTCGGCGGAAAGACCGAGGGAGGCGAGGAGGTCGCCGAGGGTGGAGGCCTCGGTGTCGCGGGGCTCGTCATTGAGCAGGATGCGCACGGGAGGACGGTGGGCGGGGTCGGGCGGCGAGGCAAGCGGGGACGGAGGTTGCGCCGGCGCCGGAAAGGGTTTGGCTGGGGGCATGCGCACCTGGCTAGCCCTTCCCCTTGTCGCCCTCGCCGCCGCCGTCCTCGCCCAGGACAACCCGGCCGCGCCGAAGCCCGCCTCTCCCATGCCCAACGAAACCGCCCCCCGCGTCGTCATCCGCACCACCGCCGGCGACCTCACCCTCGAGCTCTGGCCCGATGTCGCCCCGCGCACGGTCGAGAACTTCACCAAGCTGGCCAAGGAGGGCTTCTACAGCGGCACCGCCTTCCACCGCATCATCAAGGGCTTCATGATCCAGGGCGGCTGTCCCCACACCAAGGCCGGGGCCAAGGGCATGCCCGGCACGGGCGGGCCGGGCTACCAGATCAAGGCCGAGTTCAACGACCGTCCGCACGTGCGCGGCGTGATCTCCATGGCGCGCTCCGCCAACCCCGACAGCGCCGGCTGCCAGTTCTTCATCTGCCACGGCGACGCCCGCTTCCTCGACCGCCAGTACACCGCCTTCGGCAAGCTGGTCGGCGGCGACGAGGTGCTGGAGAAGATCGCGTCCATCCCCTGCTCGGGGCCGGAGCGCTCGAGCCCCTCGGAGCGCGTCGAGATCAAGTCGGTCGAGGTCCTGCCCGCGGGCAAGTGACCCTTCGACCTTTACAGCCCCGCGCGACCGCCTTACCAAGGACCGACCTCACCCCACCATGCTCCGCCCGATCGCCCTCCTCGCCCTGACGGCCGCCGCCGCCCAAGCCCACACGCTCGAGTTCCAGCTCGGCACGTCCCGGCCCAGCACGACGACCGAGCAGCCCGGCTACCGCAACAATGTGCTGACCGGCCTGGCCTACGCCAACCGCGTGAGCGAGCAGATCTCGGTCGGCGCGACCCTCAGCCAGCGCGACCTGGAGTCGCGCGACTGGGAAACCGCGGTCTTCGGCGAGGAGGCCCTCACCCTCACCGTCGACCTGACCTGGGAGCTCGGCTCCAAGGATGGCGGGCTGAAGCCGTTCGCCTCGCTGGGCGCCGGCGCCACCTGGCTCGACGACGCCTCGGGTTCCTCCACCGCGCTGACCGCGACCGCGCAGGGCGGGCTCCGCTTCGAGGTCTCGGAGGACGTCGACGTGGTCGTGGCGATGCGCCACTTCCGCATGTTCGACGTGGAGATTCCCCTCGCCGGCGAGCAGGACGTCCGCGGCTGGGAGAGCTACCTCGGGCTGCGCCTCAAGTTCTGAGGACGGCCCCGGCGCCGCGCCAAGGGCCGACGCGAGTCGGCCCTTTTCCTTGGCGCGCCCGGCGGTCAGCGCGCCGGGGGCAGGCCGGAGGACTCGAGCCAGGCGGCGGCCATCTCGGGCCACTGGCGCGAGGCGCGGGTGGCGCCGCGCACGCCCCAGCCGTGGCCGCCGTCGGCGAAGACATGGATCTCGGCCTTGCCGCCGGCGTGGCGCAGGGCGGCGGCGAGGTCGACCGAGCCCTGGGCGGGATAGGGATCGTCGGCGCTGTGGAAGAGGCAGGCGGGGACGGGACGCGAGCCCGGGGCGGGCACGACCCCCTCGGGGCCGTCGCGGAGGGGTCCTGACTTTTCCTGCGCACCGAGGTACGCGGGGTAGACGAGGATGACGGCGTCGGGGCGCGGGACGGGCGACTCCGAGGGCTGGTAGGCGAGGCGGGCGACGAGGTTGCCTCCGGCGGAGAAGCCGACGGCGGCGATGCGCGACGGGTCGGCGTTCCACTCGGCGGCGCGGGCGCGGGCGATCTCGAGCGCGCGACGCGCGTCGTGCAGGGGGGCGACCCACGGGCGGGCGGGGTCGCGGCGGGGCACGCGGTAGCGGACGACGGCGGCGGCGTAGCCGAGGGCGTTGAGGCGGCGGGCAACGCCCACGCCCTCGTGGTCCAGCGCGAGGACGTTGTAGCCGCCGCCGGGGAAGACGAGGACGAGGGAGGCGCCCGGCTTGGCGGCGGGGAAGGGCTCGAGGTCGGGCGCGTGGACGTGGGTGAGGTGGCCCGACTTGTCGGGGGTGCCGGCGGGGTCGGCGCCGGGGCGGGCGGCGAGCGTCTCGGCGGGCGGGGGCCCGTCCCAGAGCGGGAGGCGGGCGGCGGGGCAGGCCGCGGCGAGCGCGAGGAGCAGGAGGGCGGGGTTACTCATGGCGAAGGGCCTCGATGGGGTCGAGGCGGGCGGCGCGCACGGCGGGGTAGACGCCGGCGAGGATGCCGATGGCGACGGAGGAGCCGAGGCCCATGGCCATGACCCCGACGTCGAGGGCGGCGGCGACGCCGCCGGGGACGGCGGCGGAGAGGATGGCGTTCATCGCCGCCACGAGCAGGCCCGAGACGGCGAGGCCGATGCAGCCGCCGACGCCGGAGACGACGGCGGCCTCGGCGAGGAACTGGAGGAAGATGTCGGACCCGCGCGCGCCCACCGCCTTGCGCACGCCGATCTCGCGGATGCGCTCGTTGATGGAGGCGAGCATGACGTTCATGATGCCGATGCCGCCGACGAAGAGGGAGATGAAGGCGACGCCGCCGAGGGCGAGGGTGAAGGCGCCCTCGGTCTTGCGGAACTCGGCGAGGGTCTCCTCGTTGGTGTCGACCCGGAAGTCGCGCACGCCGTTGTGGGCCTGGAGCACGGCGCGCTCGACCTGGGGCACGGCGTCCGGGAGGGCCTCCGCCGAGCCGACGCGCACGCCGATGGACGTGAGCCGGTCGTTGCCGGTAAGCTTCATCGCCGCGGTCTCGACCGGGATGTAGACGCCGCCGTTGCGCCAGCGCCACATGCCGCCGCCCCCGCCCCGTCGGCCGGAGGCGGGGCGGACGCTGAAGCCGGTGGCCTCGATGGTGTTGAGGACGCCGACCACCTCGAAGCGGCGGCCGCGGACGTTGATGGCCTGGCCGACCGGGTCGGCGCCCTCGCCGAAGAGCTCGTCGGCCACGGAGGAGCCGATGACGCAGACGTCGGCCCGGGCGAGCTGGTCGAGGTCGGAGAGGAAGCGGCCGCGCTCGACCCAGCGGCGCGCGACGGGCAGGAAGTCGGAGGTGACGCCCGTGACCAGGGTGCGGATCTCGCGGTTCTCGCGCAGGACGCGCTCCCAGCCGACCTGCAGCTCCGGGGAGACGTGCTCCGCCAGGGGGATGGTGGCGCGGAGCAGGCGCGCGTCGCGCAGGGTGATGCCCTCGGATTGCTCGGCGAGGTGCTCCTGGTCGCGGGGCAGCTGCTCCTTGACCACGGTGACCTTCTCGATGCCGCCCATGGCGTCGACGAACTGGCGGAAGTTGCCCACCATGCCCTGCACGACGGTGACCATCGCGACGAGCGAGGCGACGCCGAGGATGATGCCCGACATGGACAGGAGCGAGCGGACCTTGCTCGCGCGGAGCTCGCGGAAGCCGTTGGCCGCGGCGGGCCGGATGCGGTCGAGCCACCTCATCGCCGCCGGTCCTCCTGGATGCGCCCGGCGCGCATGGTGATGACCCGGGAGGCGTGCTCGGCCACGGCGAGGTCGTGGGTGACGAGGAGGACCGCGATGCCCTCGCGGCGCAGCTCGGCCAGGAGGGCGAGGACGCGGTCGATGTTGCGGGTGTCGAGGTTGCCGGTCGGCTCGTCGGCGAGGATGAGCGAGGGCCGGCCGACGATGGCGCGGGCGATGGCGACGCGCTGGCGCTCGCCGCCGGAGAGCTCGGTGGGGCGATGGCCGAGCCGATGGCCCATGCCGACGCGGTCGAGGGCCTCGCGGGCGCGGGCCTCGCGGGCGGCCTCGCCGCCGGCGTCCTCGCGGTAGAGGAGGGGGAGGGCGACGTTCTCGACCACGGTCAGGCGGGGCAGGAGGTTGAAGGACTGGAAGACAAAGCCGACGCGGTGGGACCGGTACCAGGCGCGGCGGTCGGGCGGGAGGTGGCTGACATCCTCGCCCTCGAAGAGGATGCGGCCGGCGGTCGGCTGGTCCATGAAGCCGAGGATGTGCATCAGGGTGGACTTGCCGGAGCCGGAGGGCCCGAGGATGGCGGCGAGCTCGTCGCGCTCGAGGGTGAGGTCGACGCCGTCGAGGGCGTGCACGTCCTCGTCCCCCATGCGGTAGGTCTTGCGGACACCCTGGAGGACGGCGAGGGCCATCGGGTCAGCGTTGGCCGGCGGGCCGGACCAGGCTGACGACGTCGCCCTCGGCGAGGCCCTTGGCGACCTCGGTCCAGCCGGCGTCGCTCAGCCCGGCCTCGATCGGCCGGCGCTGCCACTCGCCGGCGGGGCCGCGGACGTAGACGAAGCGGCCGGAGTCCTCGATGAACACGGCGGACACGGGGACGGCGACGACGGCCTTGGCGGTGGCGATGAGGATGCGGGCGTTGGCGCTGATGCCCGGGCGGACGCCCCCGCCGGAGCCGAAGCCGATCTGGCAGGGGAAGACGCGCACCTCCTTGTCCTTGGCGTCGGCGGTGCCGAAGGGGGCGAGGAAGGTGACCTTGCCCTCGCGGCGGACGCCGGGCATGGAGTCGAAGGTGAGCGTGGCGTCGCGGCCGAGCTCGATGCGGGTGGCGTCGAACTCGTTCAGGTTGATGTCGACCCGCAGGGGGTCGACGGCCGAGACCTTCATGAGCAGGGTGCCGCTGTTGATCGACTGGGCGCCGACCGCAATCTGGCCCTCGAGCACGCCAAGGTCGCTGACCACGCCGTCGTGCGGGGCGCGGATGGAGACCTTGCGGAGGTTCTCCTCCGCCTTCTCGAGGCGGGACTGGGCGACCTCGAGCTGGAGCTTGCCCACCTCGTGGGCCGTCACGGCGTCCTCCATCTCCTTGGCGGAGACGAACTCCTTGGCGCGGAGGGCCTCGGTGCGGGCGCGGTCGCGGGCGAGCTTCTCCACGTTGAGCCGCTGGAGCTGCACGTTGCGGGCGGACTCGTCGCGGTCGGCGCGGGCGAGGGTCGGGTCGAGCTCGACCAGGAGGTCGTCCTTGCGGACGGGCTGCCCGATCTCGACGCGGATGCGGGCGATCTTGCCGCTGACCTCGGCCTTGATCTCGCTGGAGACGACGGGGCGCACGAAGCCGGAGGCGACGACGGCGGACTCGATGTCGCGGCGCTCCGCCTTGGCGACGAGGCGGCTGGCGACGGGCTCGGGGCCGGCGGCGGGACGGGAGGCGGGCGCGAGCCACCACCAGACGGCGGCGGCCGCGGCGGCCGCCAGGAGGGAGAGGACGGCGGTGCGTTTCATCGGGGGGGAAGGGGCGGGAGGGGCTCCTGGGGGCCGAGGCCGGCGCCGACGGCGGGCTCGGCCTCTTCCCAGGAGAAGCCGTGGCGGGCGAGGAGGGTGCCGTCGAGCCGCGAGGAGGTGGCGGCGGCGACGCGCGTGTCGAGGATGGCGCTGACCCAGGCGAGCTGCGCGCCGTCGAGCGAGGCCTGGGCCTGGAGGACGCGGGGGATGTCGGACACCCCGGCGGAGTAGCGGGCGCGCTCGCCCTCGTACACGCGGCGCTGGAGCTCGAGCGCGGCGGCCGCGGCGGCGAGCCGGGCGCGGGAGGACTCGAGCTCGCGCCAGGCGGCCCGCGCGTCGAAGGTCAGGGCCTGGCGGATCTCGGCGAGCTGGAGGTCGGCCGCGCGGCGGGCGCGGCGCGCGAGGCGGAGCTGGGCCTCGCTGTCGCGGAAGCCGACGGGGAAGGAGAGGGTGAGGCTGGCGGAGGCGTTCCAGCCGCGCTCGTCGGGAAGGGCGTCGAGGGCGGAGCCGAGCCGGCCGTGGACACCCGCCTCGCCGGCGAGGGAGCCGGCCAGGGTGAGGTCGAGGCGGGGGAGGTCGTTGGCGCGCGCCGCGGCGAGGCGGGTCTCGGCGGACTCGACCTGGAGGCGCTGGGCCTGGGCCTCGAGGTCGAAGTCGAGCACCTGCCCGAGCCAGGCGCGGTAGTCGGGGATGCCGGGCACGGGCTCGGTCGGGAGGGCGTCGACCCCGAGCTCGGCCACGCCGTTCTCCTCGAGTCCGAGGATGCGGCGAAGGCGGGTGTCGGCCAGCTCGGCCTGCTGGCGGGCGTTGAGGACGGAGACGCGCTGGTTGGCGACGTCGGCCTCGGCCTGGAGCTGCTCCTGGAGGGTGGCGGCGCCGAGACGGCGGCGCTCCGCGACCTCCTGGAGGAGGGATTCGGCGGAGCGGAGGCTCGTCTCGCGCAGGGCGACGAGCGAGCGGGAGGCGGCGAGCCCCCAGTAGCCGACCTCGGCGGAGCGCATGAGGTCGAGGACGGCGGCGCGGAGCAGGAGGCGGGAGCGGCCGGCGCCGAGGCGGGCGGTGACGACGGGGGCGAGGTTGACGGCGCCCCACCCGCCGCGAAGGAGGGGCTGGGTGAAGCTGACGGCGGTCCCGACCTGGACGAGGCGGTCGCCGGCGACGCCGTTGCTGTCCTCCCAGAACCGGTCGGCCTGCCCGCTGAGGGCGAGGGTCCCGCCCCAGGGCAGGGGTTGCTCGAGGGCGAGCTCGGATGACCAGGCGTCGCGGGCGAAGTCGCCGGCGCGGATCTCGTCGAGGGTGCGGGCCTTGCCGAGGGTGTTGGACCAGCGGAGGCGGAGGTCGAAGGCGGCGTCGGCGAGCTCGAGGTCATCGACCGAGTCGACGGCCTGCAGCCGCTGGATGCCGAGGCCGAGGTTGTGGGCGAGGGCTTGGCGGAGCGCGTCGCGGATGGGCAGCGGCTTCTCCGCCCCGGCGGCGGAGGCGGCGAGGGAAAGGAGGATGCCGGCGGCGAGACGACGCATGCGGGAACTACAACCCCCGGGCGGGGAATTGGTTCCGCGCCGGCCGCGGCGTCACTTGATGTCGAGCAGCTCGACCTCGAACTCGAGGACCGACCCGCCGGGGATGGGGCCGTTGTCCTGGTCGCCGTAGGCGAGGTTGGCGGGGATCCAGAGCTTGATGACGCCGCCCTTGGCGATGAGCTGCAGGCCCTCGGTCCAGCCGGGGATGACCTCGCCGAGGCCGAAGCTGATGGGCTGGTCGCCGCGGGCGCGGGTGGAGTCGAAGACGCGCCCGTCGGCGAGGGTGCCGTGGTAGCGGCAGCTGACGGTGTTCTTGGCGGTGGGCTTGGCGCCCTCCCCGGCCTTGACGACCTTGTAGCGGAGGCCGGAGGCGGTCTTGGTCACCTCCTTGTCGGCGTCGACCTTGGCGAGGAAGTCGGCGTTGGCCTGCTTGGCGCGGGCGGAGCGGGCGGCGGCGCGCGCCTGCAGGACGGCGTTGAAGCGGGGATCGAGGGCGGCGCCGGGCGCGTCCTCGGCGAGCATGGCGCGGCGGAGGCCGGCGAGGAAGGCGTCGACCTCGTCGGCGCTCATCTCGTAGTCGGTCCGGATGCCGGGCAGCGGCGACTGGGAGCCGATCTCAAAGCCCATGCGGGAGAAGGAGGCGCGCTGCTCGGCGGCGGTCAGCGCGGGCGCCGGGACGGCGGGGGCGGCCGGGGCGGGTGCCTGCTGGGCGGGAAGCGCGGCGGCGAGGGCGAGGAGGAGGAGTCGCATGGGGAAAGGCTAGCGGTGGGCGCCGGGCTTGGGAAGCGCCTTCAGGCGCTCCTGCAGGGAAAGCGGCTCGACGGCGTGGGCGCGGAGCGAGCGGATGGCGCCGGCGGCGGCCTTGGCGGCGTTGAGGGTGGAGGCCATGTAGACGCCGCGGAGGACGGCCTCGGCGCGCATGAGGTTCTCGTCCTGGCGGGGCAGCATGCCGGCGGCGGTGTTGACGATGAGCTGGAGCTTGCCGTTCTTGAGGAGGTCGAGGACGTTGGGCCGGGCGCCCTCGGAGATCTTGCCGACGCGCACGACGGGCAGGCCGGCCGCGGCGAGGGCGTCGGCGGTGCCGGAGGTGGAGTGGATGGCGAAGCCGAGGGCGTGGAGGCTGCGGGCGACCTCGACGGCCCCGGGCTTGTCGGACTCCTTCACCGAGAGGAAGGCGCTGCCCGAGGTGGGCAGGGCGGGCTGGGCCGCCATCTGGGCCTTGGCGTAGGCGAGGCCGAGGTCCTGGTCGACGCCCATGACCTCGCCGGTCGAGCGCATCTCCGGGGAGAGGACGACGGCGGCGCCGCGGAAGCGGCTGAAGGGGAAGACGGACTCCTTGACCGACCAGTAGGGCGGGGTGATCTCGGCGGTGAAGCCGAGGTCGCGCAGCTTCCGGCCGGCCATGCACTTGGCGGCGAGCTTGGCGAGGGGCACGCCGATGGCCTTCGAGACGAAGGGCACGGTGCGCGAGGCGCGGGGGTTGACCTCGAGCATGTAGACCTGGCCGTCCTTGACCGCGAACTGGATGTTCATCAGGCCGACCACGCCGAGGCGGCGGGCGAGGTCGTGGGTGATGCGGCGCAGCTCGCCCTGGATGGCGGGGGAGAGGGTGTGGGGCGGCAGGACCATGCCGGCGTCGCCGGAGTGGACGCCGGCGTGCTCGACGTGCTCGAGCATGCCCCCGATGACGGTGGTCTCGCCGTCGGAGATGGCGTCGACGTCGACCTCCGTGGCGTCCTCGAGGAACTTGTCGAGGAGCACGGGCTTGCCGGGCGCGACATCGAAGGCCTCGCGGACGACGGCGCGGAGCTCGTCCATCCCGTGGACGATGAACATGCCGCGGCCGCCGAGCACGAAGGACGGGCGGAGGAGGACGGGGAAGCCGATGGCCTGGGCGGCGGCGTAGGCCGCCTCCGCAGAGAGCGCGGTGCGGTTGTCGGGCTGGCGGATGCCGAGCTCGTCGAGGATCTCCTTGAACAGCTGGCGATCCTCGGCGAGGGCGATGCTGGCGGGCGAGGTGCCGATGACGCGGACGCCGGCCGCCTCGAGCTCGGCCGCGAGGTTGAGCGGGGTCTGGCCGCCGAACTGGACGATGGCGCCCTCGCAGCCCTCGGCGCGGTAGACCTCGAGGACATCCTCGAGCGTGAGCGGCTCGAAGTAGAGGCGGTCGGAGGTGTCGTAGTCGGTCGAGACGGTCTCCGGGTTGGAGTTGATCATGACCGACTCGTAGCCGATCTCGCGCAGGGCGTAGGAGGCGTGGACGCAGCAGTAGTCGAACTCGATGCCCTGCCCGATGCGGTTGGGCCCGCCGCCGATGATGAGGATGCGGGGCTTGGCGGAGGGGCGGACCTCGGTCTCGTCGCCGTAGGAGGAGTAGTAGTAGGGGGTGGAGGCCTCGAACTCGGCGGCGCAGGTGTCGACCAGGCGGAAGACGGTGGGAAGGCCGGCGGCGAGACGGCGGCGGTGAACCTCGGCGGGGGCGAGGCCGGTGGCGTGGCCGATCTGGCGGTCGGCGAAGCCGGCCTCCTTGGCCTCGCGGAGCAGGCCGGCGTCGAGGCCGGCGGCGCCGGCGGCGCGGAGGCGCCGCTCGAGGTCCACGATGCCGCGGAGCTGGGCGAGGAACCAGGGGTCGATGGCGGAGGCGGCGTGGATCTCGGCGTCGGTCATGCCGGCGAGCATCGCGTGGCGGAGATGGAAAACCCGCTCGGGATGGGGGCGGGCGAGGGCGGCGCGCAGGCCCTCCCGGTCGAGGCCGGGGGCCTCGCTGTGCTTGCCGCCGCAGCCGAGGCCCCAGGCGCCGATCTCGAGCGAGCGGAGGGCCTTCTGGAAGGACTCCTTGAAGGTGCGGCCGATGGCCATCGCCTCGCCGACGGACTTCATGGCGGAGGTCAGGGTGGTGTCGGCCCCGGCGAACTTCTCGAAGGCGAAGCGCGGGATCTTGGTGACGACGTAGTCGATGGTCGGCTCGAAGCAGGCGGGGGTCGAGCGGGTGATGTCGTTGCGCAGCTCGTCGAGGCTGTACCCGACGGCGAGCTTGGCGGCGATCTTCGCGATGGGGAACCCGGTGGCCTTGGAGGCGAGGGCGGAGGAGCGCGAGACGCGGGGGTTCATCTCGATGACGATCATCCGGCCGGTGGCGGGGTTGACGGAGAACTGGATGTTGGAGCCGCCGGTCTCCACCCCGATGGCGCGGATGACGGCGAAGGAGGCGTCGCGCATCAGCTGGTATTCCTTGTCGGTCAGGGTCAGGGCCGGGGCCACCGTGATGGAGTCGCCGGTGTGGACGCCCATCGGGTCGAAGTTCTCGATCGAGCAGATGATGACGCACTGGTCCTTGTGGTCGCGCATCACCTCCATCTCGTACTCCTTCCAGCCGAGCAGGCACTCCTCGACGAGGATCTCGTGGACGGGCGAGGCGTCGAGCCCGGCCTGGGCCATGCGGTCGAACTCCTCGCGGTTGTAGGCGATGCCGCCGCCGGTGCCGCCGAGGGTGAAGGAGGGGCGGATGATGACGGGGAACTCCCCGCCGACCTCGCCGAGGCAGGCCCGGGCGGCGTCGAGGTCGCGGACGACCTTGGAACGGGGCACGTCGAGCCCGATCTCCAGCATGATCTTCTTGAACTTCTCGCGGTCCTCGCCGCGCTCGATGGCCTCCTCCTTGGCGCCGATGAGCTCGACCCCGTGGCGGGCGAGCACGCCGGTCTTGGCCAGCCGGAGGGAGAGGTTGAGGGCGGTCTGGCCGCCGAGGGTGGGCAGGAGGGCGTCGGGCTTCTCCTTGGCGATGATGCGCTCGAGGACCTCGGGGGTGAGGGGCTCGATGTAGGTGACGTCCGCCGTCTCCGGGTCGGTCATGATCGTCGCCGGGTTCGAGTTGACGAGGATGACGCGGTAGCCCTCCTCGCGGAGGGCCTTGCACGCCTGCGTGCCGGAGTAATCGAACTCGCAGGCCTGGCCGATGATGATCGGGCCGGAGCCGATGATGAGGATGGAGCGTAGGTCGGTCCTCTTGGGCATGGTCGCGATGACTGTCAGCGGCGGCCGAAGGAGGGGTCAAGCAGGGAAAGCCCCCGCCGGACCGAATGTCGCTAATGCCGCTTGCGCGGCGGCGGCCGGCGGGCAATACCGGGGGGGTGGACCTCATACGGATCAACGGAATCCGCTCGTACGGGCACCATGGCGCCCTCCCCGAGGAGACCCGCCTGGGGCAGCGCTTCACCGTCTCGCTCGAGATCGAGCTCGACACCCGGCCGGCCGCGGCCGGGGACGACCTGCGCAAGACCGTCGACTACGCCGCCGTCATCCGCACGGTCGAGGAACAGCTCAAGGGCAAGCCCGTCTACCTGATCGAGACCCTCGCGCAGGCGATCGCCGCGCGCATCCTCGGCGGCTACCCCGTGGTGCAGGCGGTCACCGTGGAGGTGCACAAGCCCTTCGCCCCCGTGGCGGCCGACTTCGATGGCATCTCCGTGCGCATCCGGCGGGCCCGGGCCTGAGCCCGCGCAGGCCCTCCTTGGGCTGGGGGGCAACCTCGGCGACCGGGCCGCGCTGATCGGCCGCGCGCTCGAGCGGCTGGGGGGGCTGGCCTCGACCCGGCTCCTGGCGGTTTCGCCGGCCTACGACAGCGACCCGGTGGGCCCCCCGGGCCAAGCCACCTACCTGAACCTCTGCGCGGCGGTGGAGACCGGGCTGGCCCCGGCCGAGCTGCTGGCGGCGGCGCTCGGCATCGAGGGCGAGCTGGGGCGGGTTCGCACGGTTGCGAACGGCCCGCGGACCTGCGACATCGACCTGCTGTTCCACAGCGCCGCGCCCCGGCTCGACGAACCCGGGCTCACCCTGCCCCACCCGCGCTGGCGAGGCCGCCCCTTTGTGGTGATCCCCCTGGGTGAGCTTCTCCAGCTGGGCGCGCTCGCCGCGGAGACCAGATGGGATGGACTCCGGGCGGAGATCGCGGCGCTGCGCGCGCCGGCCACCGGTCTCCGGCCATGGACCGGACCGACCCCCTGGGCGAGACGCCCGACCTAGACCCGCGGCATCGCCGCCCCCGGCACGGCCACGCACCCGCGCTGTGGCTCGCGCTGCCCCTCGCGGCGGGCTGCCTGGCGGCGGACGCGGGGGTGGCTCCCGCCCTGCCCTGCCTCGCGCTCGGCATGGCCGCCGCGCTGGCCGGCCTGCTGTGGCCGGGACGCGCGCGCGCGGCCCCGGTGCTCCTGGCCGTCGCCGGCGTGGCCATCGGAGCGGCTTGGCACGGGGCCCGGGCGGCGCCGCGCGGGCCGTGGGCGGGGCCGCGGGCCCATGGCGACGTGTTCCTGAAGGTGGAGCGGGTGGAGATGCGCGGGGACGGCCGCTGGTGGGCGGTGGGGCAGGTGGAGCGGGGTCCGCCGGGCGCGGCGAGGCGGCGGATGATCGTGGAGGGCAAGGGCGTGGCGCCGGCGCGCGGCAGCCTGAGCGTCGTGCGCGGCTCGGTGCGGCCGGCCGACACCGGGGGACCTGGCGCGGGCTGGCGGCGCTCGCTGGGCATCACGCTCTCGATGGGCGGGGCGGAGGTCGGGGGCGAGGTCGAGCCGGCGTCGGCTTGGACGCGCTGGACCGACCGGGCGGCGGCGCGCCTCGGGTCGGCCCTGCGGGAATCGTGGCGCGGGGACGGGCGGGGCGAGCGCCTGCTGGCGGCGACCATGCTGGGGCGGACTCGGCTCCTGCCGGAGGAGGACAAGGCGGCCTTCGCGGCGACGGGCACGCTGCACCTGTTCGCCATCAGCGGCCTGCACATCGCGGGCATGGCGGCGATGCTGGTCCGGCTCGGCGATCTCGCCCGGCTGGACCGCCGTCGGGCGGCGGCGCTGGCCCTGGCCGCGCTCGCCGTCTACGTCGAGGTGACCGGCGGGGCGCCTTCGGCCCGCCGGGCCTGGCTCATGGCGGCCGGCATCCTGGCGTGCCGCCTGCTGGAGCGCCGGGCGAATCCGGTCCAGGGTTTGGCGGTCGCGGGGGCGTTGACGCTGGTGCTCGACCCGGAGGCGGCGGCGGACGCCGGCTTCCAGCTCAGCTACCTGTCGGTCGCCGGCATCCTGCTGGCGGGGTCGCCCGCGGCGCGAGACGCCGCCCGCCCGACCCTCGCGGAGCGCCTCACACCCCAGGGGGCCGGCCCGGCGGGCAGGCGTGCGGGGGGCTGGCTGGCGGCCAGGGCGAAGGAGGGGCTGTGCGTGTCGGCCGGCGCCTCGCTCGCGGGCCAGGGCACGGTCGTCTCGCTCTTCGGGCAGCTGTCGGCGGGGGGCGTCTTGGTGAACGTGGCGATGGTTCCCCTGGCCGCGGTGCCGCTCGCGCTGGGAATGGCATCGGTGGCGCTGACGCCCCTGACCTGGGCTGATCCGGCCAGGCTGGGCTTGAACGCGCTGGCGGCGGCCTGGCTCGAGGGCATGGCCGGGCTTGCGGGCGCGGCGGCGGCGATTCCCGGAATGTCCTGGGACCTCGAGTGGCGGCACCCGGCGCTGGGCGACGCGGCGACGCTGGCGATGGCCGGGATGCTGCTGGCGAACGCCGAGGCCGAGGGATGGAGGCGGTTGCTTCTCCGGCCGCTGGGATTGGCGGTCGGCTCGCTCGCGTTGCTCGCGCGGGCGGGAACCTGAGAGACGGGGGAATTGTCCGTCACGGATGCATTTGACCTTACGACTCGCCGCGGCGACGGGCGTCGCCCTGCTGGCCGGCTGCTCGCGCGAGCCCGAGGGCCCCCGCCAGGTGTCGGGCGTCTACCCGCACCTGACCATGCACAACGCCGAGGGCGAATGCGGGACGGGGGCGGTCGTCCCCTGGGCCGGCAAGCTCTGGGTTATCACCTACGGACCCCACCTGCCCGACGGGTCGAGCGACCGGCTTTGGGAGATCGACCGCTCGCTCGCCATCGCGAGCCGACCGGAGAGCGTCGGCGGGACGCCCGCGAACCGGATGATCCACCCGGAGACCGGGCAGCTCCTCATTGGGCCGTATGTCATCGACGCCGGGGGCAAGGTGCGCGTCATCCCGCCCGCCGCGATGCGCGGCCGCCTGACGGGCAACGCGCGCCACCTGGGCGCCCCGGCCGAGAAGGCCTACTACGCGACGATGGAGGAGGGCCTCTACGAGGTCGACCTCCGGTCGCTCGGCGTGCGCGAGCTGATCGCGGACGGCAACACGCCGAAAGGCGGCGCCGCCGCGAAGGCGGCCGAGGCGCCCGGCCGCGTCCGATCGGCTCTGCCGGGCTACCACGGCAAGGGCCTCTACTCCGGGCAGGGCCGGGTGATCTACGCGAACAACGGCGAGCGCCACCCGCGGGTCGCGCTCGACCCCACCCTGCCCTCCGGCGCGCTCGCGGAATGGCGCGGCGAGGGCGACTGGTCGATGGTGCGGCGGGCCCAGTTCACCGAGGTGACGGGTCCGGGCGGGATCGCGGGCAACGCGGACCCGGCGCGCGACCCGGTGTGGAGCGTGGGCTGGGACGCCAAGTCGCTCCTGCTGATGGTCCTCGACGGGGGTGTTTGGACGGCCTTCCGCCTGCCCAAGCCCAGCCACAGCTACGACGGGTCCCATGGCTGGAACACCGAGTGGCCTCGCATCCGGGACATCGGGGAGAGCGACCTGCTGATGACGATGCACGGGGCGTTCTGGCGATTCCCGCGGGGCTTCCGACCCGGGGCCGCGGGCGGCCTCGCCCCCCGTTCGGCCTACCTCCGGGTGATCGGGGATTTCGCCCGCTGGGGCGACCGCATCGCGCTCGGCTGCGACGACCATGCACAGAAGGAATTCCTCAACACGCGCCCGCTGAAGGCGCATGCCGGGGCGCCGCTCGTCTCGCACTCGAACCTGTGGTTCGTCGAGCCGGCCCGGCTCGGCCAGCTGGGCCCGGTGGTGGCGCGGGGCTCCGCCTGGCTCCGCGAGGAGGTGGCGGCGGGCGGGACCAGCGACCCGTTCCTGGTCGGCGGCTTCGAGATCCGCGCGCTCACCCTCGCCCACGAGGGCGCGGCGGCGGCGCGGTTCGTCGTCGAGATCGACGCCAAGGGGGACGGCGCGTGGCGCCCCTGGCGGGAGGCCGAGGTCGCGCCGGGCGCCGCCGCCTTCCTCGAGCTGCCCCGCGACCTGGGCGCGACCTGGGCGCGCGTGCGGGCGCCGGGAGGCGCGACCGGCGCGACCGCGCATTTCCACTGCCGCGAGGCCGACCGGAGGCCGGCGCGCAACGGCAAGGCCTTCGAGGGCCTCTCCCGGCTCCCGCAGCCGGGGTCGGGCGGCACGCTGCGCTCGCTCTCGGAGAATCATCTCGGGTGGCTGGGCGAGGACGGCGTGCTGCGGCTGCTCGGCCGCGACCTCGCGCTGGCGGCGGGAGGCACCCCCGACGCCGCGGCCAAGGTCGCCGCGGCCAAGGCGCCGCCGAGCGCCTCGGTGCGCCGCGACGCCGCCTCGCTGATCGTGGAGGAGGACGGCCGGCGCTGGCGGCTGCCGGTGGGCGACCCCTCCCTCGCGGAACCGGCTCCCGGCGCCAGGATCGTGCGCGAGGTGGCGACGGAACGCGACCTGATGAACCTCGGCGGCACCTTCTTCGAGCTGCCGGCGCGCAACGCGCAGGGCATGGCCAAGGTGCGGCCGGTCGCGACCCACGGCCTGGCCATCGGGGACTTCTGCGGGCAATTCGGGCTGCTCGTGATGACCGGGGTGTCACCGGGGGCGAAGGGCGAGCGCATCGCCCGCGCGCCCGAGGGGGCGGCGCTGTGGATGGGCGTCATCGACGACCTCTGGCAGATGGGCAGGCCGCGCGGCGCGGGCGGACCGTGGAAGGACGCCAAGGCGGGCGCCGGCGAGCCCTCGGATCCCTACCTGCTGAGCGGCTACCAATCGCGCTCGGTCACGGTCGAGGCCGCGGACGCCGCGGAGATCGCGCTGGAGGTCGACCTCGACGGCACCGGGGTTTGGGCGACCTGGGCGAGGATCCGGTGCGAGCCGGGGCGGCCGAGGACGCTCGCGATCCCCGACTCCCTCGGGGCATATTGGATCCGCGCCCGGTCGGACCGCGCGACCACGGCGACCGTCCAGCTCGAGTACCGCTGAGCAGTCCCCGCTTGCGGCGGGCGGGGTCCGCCCCAAGTTGGGCGCCATGGAGGAGCGGGCTTTCGACCGGGTGGAGGACGCGGTGGCGGACATCGCCGCCGGCCGCATGGTCATCGTCACCGACGACGAGAACCGCGAGAACGAGGGCGACCTCGTCATGGCGGCCGACCAGGCGACGCCCGAGGCGGTCAACTTCATGACCCGCCATGGGCGCGGGCTCATCTGCGTGCCCATGGTGGAGGCGCAGCTGCGCCGGCTGGGCATCGACCAGATGGTGCCCGAGAACCGTGAGTCGCAGCGGACGGCCTTCACGGTGTCGGTCGACGCCGCCGAGGGCATCACGACGGGCATCAGCGCGGCGGACCGCGCCCGGACGATCCGCCTGCTCGCCGGGGCCGCGACCCGGCCCGAGCAGCTGGTCCGGCCCGGCCACATCTTCCCCCTGCTCGCGCGGCCGGGCGGGGTGCTCCAGCGCGCCGGCCACACCGAGGCGGCCGTCGACCTGGCCCTGCTGGCCGGACGGGCGCCAAGCGGCATCATCTGCGAGATCCTCAACGAGGACGGCACGATGGCGCGGCTGCCCGAGCTGGCCGAGATGAAGGCGCGGTTCGGGCTGCGGCTGGTCTCCATCGCGCAGCTCATCGCCCACCGCCGGCGCGACACGCGCCTGGTCGAGCGGGTGGCGTCGAGCGACTTCGACAGCGCCTGGGGGCGGTTCCGCCTGCACGTCTACCGGTCGGCGGCCGACGGTCGCCAGCACCTCGCGTTCGTGCTGGGCGAGCCCTCGCCCGAGCCGACGCTCGTCCGCGTGCAACGCGAGAACCTTCTCGCGGAGCTCTTCCGCGGCCGGGCCTTCGGCCCCGGCGGCTCGCTCGAGGCGAGCTTCCGCGCCATCGCCGCGGAGGGCCGGGGCGTGATCGTGCACATCGGGCTGCCCGACGGCGGCATCCTGGCCGACGCCGAGGGGGTGCGGCCGGGGCAGATGGACGACCGCGACTACGGCGTGGGGGCGCAGATCCTCGCCGACCTCGGCCTCGCGCGCATCCGCCTGCTGACCAACAACCCGCGCAAGGTGGTCGGTCTCGCCGGGCACGGCCTGGAGATTGTCGGGCAGGCGGCGCCCTGACCGCCGCCGCTTCGGGCTTGCGGGAAGCGTCCCGACCTGTAGCCCTCAACGACCCGTCCCTTCCCAACCCGATGAGCCAGGACAAGCCGAAGCCGACCGACATCGACGGCCGCGACCTCTGGTTCGGCGTGGCCGCCGCGCGCTACAACGGGTCGCTCGTGGACAGCCTGCTTGAGCGCGTCCGACGCACGCTGCGCGACGCCAAGGTGCCCGCCGACCACATCAAGGTGGTGCGGGTGCCGGGCTCGGCCGAGGTGCCCTATGCCGCCCACATGCTCGCCATGACGGGCGAGTACGACTGCGTGATCGCGCTCGGGGTGGTCGTGGCGGGCGACACGCCCCACCACGAGGTCATCGCCGCCTCGACCGCGTCCGCCCTCCAGGAGTCGGCCCTGCGCTCCGAGGTGCCCCTCATCAACGGCATCGTCGTCACGCTCGACCAGGCCCAGGCCGAGGCGCGCTGCCGCGGGGCCCTCGACCGCGGCGCCGAGTTCGCCAAGGCCGCGCTGGAGATGGCGCTCCACCGGATCGAGCTCGGCGAGCGCCTCGACCAGATCGCCGCGGAGGAGAAGGCCCAGAAGGACGGGGCGGACCCCTTCGCCCAGAACTGAGATGGCCGACGCGGCCCCGAGGGAACCCCGGCGCAACCGGCGCCACGAGAACCGCGTCGCGGCCATGCAGTTCCTTTACCTCTGGGAAGCCCAGCGCCCCGAGGACCCCGTGCTCGCCCTGGCCGATTTCCTGCGGATGCAGGAGAACCCGCGCGACCACTACGCCTTCGCGGAGTCGCTCATCGACGGCGCCCTGCGCGCCCTGCCGGAGGTCGACCGCGCGATCGCGCGCCACGCCGAGAACTGGACCATCGAGCGCATCGCCAAGGTCGAGCTCGCCATCCTCCGCCTCGCCGTGCACGAGCTGCTCCACCGGCGCGACATCCCGCCGGTCGTCTCCATCAACGAGGCGATCGAGCTGGCCAAGGCCTTCGGGGGCGACGATTCCCACCGCTTCGTCAACGGCATCCTCGACCGGGTGAAGGAAGGCCTCGACCGCCCCCTGCGGGAGGCCGCGGAGGGCTGACCATGGCGGGCTGGCTGGATCGGCTGCGCGCCGGGCTGAGCCGGACCGCCGACAGCCTGGCCTCGGTCCTCGGGCGCCCGCTGGACGCCCGGAGCGCGCGCCTGCTCGAGGAGGGGCTGCTGGCCGCCGACCTCGGACCGGAGACGGCGGCGGAGGTCGTGGCCGCCGTGGCGGAGGCATGGCGGCGCGAGCCGGCGCTCCGCTCGGGCGGCGCCGCGGAGGTCGCCGCGGCGGTCCTCGCGCGCCGGCTGGGCGGATCCCCCTGGCGACCGGATTGGTCGGCCGCGCCGCTGGTCATCCTGCTGGTGGGGGTCAACGGGGCGGGCAAGACGACGACGGCGGCCAAGCTCGCGCACCGGCTGCAGGCGGAGGGCCACCCGGCGCTGCTCGGCGCGTGCGACACCTTTCGCGCGGCGGCCGGCGCCCAGCTCGAGGCCTGGGCGACGCGGCTCGGCGTGCCCGTGGTCGGCGGCCAGCCGGGCGCGGACCCCGCGGCGGTCGCCTTCGACGCGGTCGCGGCCGGGCGCGCGAGGGGCGCGCACGCCGTGCTGCTCGACAGCGCGGGTCGCCTGCACACGAAGGCGCACCTGATGGAGGAGCTGCGCAAGGTCGCCCGCGTCGCGGGCAAGGCCCACCCCGGGGCGCCCCACGAGCGCTGGCTGGTGGTCGACGGCTCGCTGGGCGCCAACTCGATCGAGCAGGCGAGGGTCTTCCACGAGGCGGTCGGGCTGACGGGGCTGGTGGTGACCAAGCTCGACGGCGCGGGCAAGGGAGGGGCGGCGGTCGGCATCGCCCGCGCAACCGGGGTGCCGGTGCGCTTCATCGGCGTGGGCGAGGCGCCGGACGACCTGCAGCCGCTGGACCCCGAGGCCTACGCCCGGGCGCTGGTCGGCCTCTGAGCGGACCCTCCGTCCTTGCCGCGGGGCCGGTCCGGGCCTAGCGTGCGCGGAATGTCAGCCGTGACCGAAACCGTCTCCCTCGGCGAGCGCGCCTACCCGGTGCGCATCGGTCCCGGCGTGGTCGCCGAGGCGGCCGCGGCCGCGGCCGCGGCGCGCGCGGCGGGGGCGAAGGTGCTCACCGTGACCTCGCCCGGCGTGCGCGCCGCCCTGCCCCAGGCTTGCGCGAGCCTGGCCGCGCACGGACCGGTCCATGTCACCGCGACCGACGGCGAGACGGCGAAGTCCGCGGCCGAGCTCGCCCGCGCCTGGGACGCCCTGGCCGAGGCCGGACTGGGCCGGGACGGCCTCGTGGTCGCGCTGGGCGGCGGCGTGGTCGGCGACCTGGCGGGTTTCGCCGCGGCGTCCTACCTGAGGGGAATCCGCCTCATCCAGGTCCCGACCACGCTGCTGGCGATGGTCGACAGCTCGGTGGGGGGCAAGACGGGCATCAACCTCGCCCGGGGCAAGAACCTGGCGGGGGCCTTCGCCCAACCCGCCGCGGTGCTGGCCGACACGGCGCTCCTGCGCACGCTGCCCGAGCGCGAGTTCGCGGCCGGGATGGCGGAGGTGGTCAAGTACGCCCTGCTGGGCGACGCCGACCTGCTGGCGGAGCTGGAGGCGGCGGGCCGGCTGCGCTGGGACCACCCGTCGCTGCCCGGCGTGATCCGGCGCTGCGTGCGGATGAAGGCCCGGATTGTGTCGGGCGACGAGCACGAGACCGCGCGCGAGGGCGGCCGGGCCCTGCTCAACCTGGGCCACACCTTCGGCCACGCCATCGAGGCCGTGGCCGGCTACGGCGCGTACCTCCACGGGGAGGCCGTGGCGGTCGGGCTGCGTCTCGCCGCCGACCTCTCGCGCGACCTCGGGCGGATCAGCGAGGGCGACGCGCGGCGCGCGACCGCGGCGGTGGCGGCGCAAGGCCTGCCCACCGGGCTCCGCGAGCCGCTGGCGGCGGACGCGCTCCTCGCGGCGATGCGGCACGACAAGAAGAACCGCGCCGGGCGGATCCGCTTCGTGCTGCTCGACCGGCTGGGCGCGGCGGCGACCGCCGACGGCGTGGACGAGTCGGCGGCGCGGGCGGCGCTTCTCGCGGCGGGCGCGCGCTGAGCGGCTCAGGGCGATTCCGGGCCGACCGCGGGCTTGACCGCGCGCCAGTCGCCCTCGCGCTGCCGCTCGGCGTTGCGACGGTTGGCCTCGGCGACGCCGCCCTCGGGGCGGGCCTCGCCGGCGAGGGCGGCGGCCGCGGGTGTCTTCTCGCTGCGGTGGCCAGGCTCGGAGCCGGGTCCGCCGACGCAGCCGGCGACGAGGAGGGAGAGGGCGGGGAGGAGCGGGAGGAGTCTCATGGGGAGGGAGCTTGGGCGCGGCGGGCGGCGTCGGCGCGCATCCAGGCGAGGAGGGCGTCGACGTCGGCGCGGGCGCGGGCGCGGGCGGCGGGCAGCGCGTCGGCGTCGGCGACGGGGCGGCGGGCGAAGCCGTAGAACTTGACCTTGGGCTCGGTGCCGGAGGGCCGGACGGCGACGCGGCGGCCGTCGGCCAGGTCGACGAGGAGGAAGTCCTCGGCGCCGAGCCGCTCGCCCTCGGCGTCGGTCACCTCGCCGGCGGCGTGGTCGGTCACGCGGACCACGGCGGAGCCGTCGACCTCGCGCGGCGGGGAGGTGCGCCAGGCGGCGAGGAGGCGGCGGATGGCGGCGGCGCCGGCGGCGCCCTCCATCGTGACGTTGAGCAGGCCCTCGGCGTGCGCGCCGTGGCGGAGATGGAGGGCGTCGAGCGCGTCGAGCAGGGTGCGGCCGCGCGAGCGGAGGCGGGCGGCGAACTCGGTGAGGAGGAGGGCGGCGGCGTTGGCGTCCTTGTCGCGCACGGCGTCGTCGGCGAGGTAGCCGTGGCTCTCCTCGAGGCCGAGGAGGAAGAGGGTGGAGTGGCGGAGCGCGAGCGGCGCCCGGCGGCGGAGCGGGAGCGCGGGCGCCTCGGGTCCGGCGCGCTCGGCGAGGCGGGCGGCCCAGCGCTCCGCCTTGCCGGCGATCCACTTGAAGCCGACGAGGGTGCCGACGCAGCGCACGCCGTGGCGCTCGCAGATGGCGTCGACCAGGGGCGTGGTCACGACCGACTTCACGACGGCGGCGGCCGGCGAGCCCTCCTCGGGGAGGATGCCGGCGTCCTTGAGCGAGGAGAGGCGGAACTCGGCGAGCAGGGCGGCGATCTCGTTGCCGCCGAGGAGGCGGTGCCCGCCGCCCGGGAGGGGGACGGCGGCGCCGAGGCGGTCGGCGTCGGGGTCGGTCGCGAGGACGAGGTCGGCGCCCCTCTCGGCCGCGACGGCGAGCGCGAGCGCGAAGGCCTCGGGGTTCTCCGGATTGGGCGACTTGACGGTGGGGAAGGCCCCGTCGTGCTCGCGCTGGGCCTCGACGAGGATGGGCTCGATGCCGACGCGGCGGAGCGCGGGCACGACCATCACGTCGCCCGTGCCGTGGAGGTTGGTGAAGACGACGGAGGGGGTGTGGCGCAGGATCTCGTCGGGGAAGAGCACGCCGGCGCAGAGCCGGTCGAGGTAGGCGGCCTCGGCCTCGGGCGGCACGGGGCGGATGGCGGCGCGGTCGGCGCCGAGGAGCGGGGCGATGTCGGCGATGCCGAGCGCCTCGACCTGGCGAACGATGGCCGCGTCGTCGGGCGGCATCACCTGGCCGCCGGTGGCGAGGCAGCACTTGAAGCCGTTGTCATGGGGCGGATTGTGGCTCGCGGTGAGCACGACCCCGGCGTCGGCTCCCAGGTGGCGGACGGTGAAGCTGAGCTGGGGCGTCGAGCGGGGCCCGTCGAACAGCAGGGCCTCGCCGCCGAGGGCGGCCCAAGCCGCGGCGACCGACTCGGCGAAGGCGCGCGAGAAGTGCCGCACGTCATGGGCGACCACCAGCCGGGGGGCGCGCTTGCCCGAGGCGGCGAGGTGGGCGTGGAGGCCGCGGGTCGCGCGCAGGATGTTGAAGGCGTTGAGGCAGGCGGTGCCGACCGCGGCGTGCTCGGGCGCGGCGCCCTCGGGGGCGGCGCCCCGCTCGGAGGGCGCGACGACCTTGCCGATGGTGCGTCCGCGCATCCCGCCGGTGCCGAAGGCAACGCCGCGGTAGAAACGGTCCTCGAGCTCGTCCCAGGCGCCGGCCTCGGCCAGCTCGGCGACCGCCGCGACGGCCCAGCCGGGAAGGCTGCCGGAGCCGAGCCAGCCGAGGGCGTTGGCGAGGGCGGCGGGCGACAGCCGGCGGGCGTCGCGGAGCGCCGAGATGACGGCTTCGGGCGAGGACATGGAAGGAGGGGCATCCTTGCCCCGGAGCGGCGAGGGGACAAGCGCCGATGCGGGCGGCAGGGATTGACTCGGGCACCGGGCTGGCAACCTTGGGAAGACTCCATGGCCCAAGACCGAAACCCCAGCCCCAAGGACGACGACCGCAACCTCGTGGTCGTCGACGAGGACTTCGCGAACGCGGACGCGGAGGATCGCCTTTGGCTGCTTTGGGAGCGCCACCGCGAGCGCATCGCCTGGACCTTCTCCTCGGTCATCGTCGGCCTCCTGGCCTGGTTCGCCTACGCCGCCTGGGCCGACGCCCGCCGGGAGGAGATCCGCGAGGCCTTCGCCGCGGCCGGCAACGACGAGACCGCGCTGCGCGCCTTCGCGGGCGCGCATCCCGGGCACCCCTTGGCCACCGCCGCCTTGCTCCAGCTGGCCGACCGGCTCCAGCGCGAGGGCAAGGGCGCGGTTGCCGCCTACGACGCCGCCGCGGCGAACGAGCCGGGCCCGACCCGCGCCGGCCAGGCGCTGCGCTGGCGCTCCCGGCTGTATGCCGGCCTCCTCGCGCTCGACCAGGGCGCGCCCGACGCGGTCGCGCGCCTGACCGCCGTGGCCGAGTCGACGGAGGCCCCCGAGGCCTTGCGCGGACCGGCTTTCCTCGCGCTGGCGCGCGCCGCGCTCTCGGCCAAGGACCCCGCGGGGGCCCGGGCCTGGCTCGACAAGATGGACCGCCTGCTGGGGCCCAGCCATCCCTGGCGCGAGGACCAGCGCCGGCTGATCGCGTCCGAGCCGGCCCTCCGCCCGACGGCGCCGAAGGCGCCCTGAGCGGCGCATGCCCGAGGTCGCCCAGCAGCCGGTGCTCGCGCTCGAGGCGCAGGGGCTGACCAAGCGCTACGGGCGGCTGACGGCGGTGGAGGGCGTGTCCTTCTCGGTCGCCCCGGGGGAGATCGTCGGATTCCTCGGCCCCAACGGCGCGGGGAAGTCGACCACGATGCGCATCCTCGCGGGGCGGCTGATGGCCAACTCGGGGCGGGCCTCCGTCTGCGGCGAGTCGATCGCCCTCGATCCCGCGGGCGCGCGGCGCCGCCTGGCCTACATGCCGGAGAACAACCCGCTGCCCGACGAGGTGCGCGTGCGGGAGTACCTCGAGCTGCGCGCGCGCCTGAAGGCGGTGCCGGAGGAGGACGTCGGGCTGCGCGTCGACCAGGTGCTCCACGACTGCGACCTGCGGGAGCGCGCGGGCTCGCTCATCGGCCAGCTGTCCAAGGGATTCCGCCAGCGGGTGGGCATCGCCGACGCCCTGGTCGGCTCGCCCGAGGTGATCCTGCTCGACGAGCCGACAATCGGCCTGGACCCGCACCAGATCCTGGGCATCCGCGAGCTGCTCCGCGGGCTGCGCGGGCGGATGGCCGTGCTCGTCTCCAGCCACATCCTGCCCGAGGTCGAGCAGGTCTGCGACCGGGTGGTCATCATCAACCGCGGGCGGGTCGTGGCCCAGGGCCGCACGGAGGACCTTCGGCGCGAGCTGCTGCCCGCGCCCGCCCTCCTGCTGGAGGCCGACCTGGGCCCGGAGGCGCTGCTCGCGCTCGCGCGCGACCTCGACCCGGAGGCCGAGGTGAGCCGGTCGGCGGACGGGCGGCTGCGCGTGGCCCTGCCCCGCGGCTCCCCCGCCCGGGCCGGCCTGCTCGGCGCCCTGGTCCGGGCGGGCCGCAGCGTGCGCTCCCTCGCCGAGGAGCCGGCGGGTCTGGAGGAGATCTTCCTCGCCGCCACGCGACGGGACGCAACCGCGAGGGAGGGGCGGGGTTCCTGAGATGCGCGCCTTCCGGCACCTGCTTGCGCACGAGCTCAGCGCCACCTGGCTGGCCTGGTCGACCTGGGCCACCTGGGCCCTTTTTCTCGGGCTTCTCGGCACCATCCACTGGTACGCGCTGCTCGTGTGCAGCCAGACCCCGCAGCCGTGGACACCCATCGAGGCGGTCTTCCGGTGGTTCCCGCTCCCCCTGCTGTGCATCCTGCCGCTGCTCACGATGCGTTCCTTCGCCGAGGAGCGCCGGGCCGGGACGCTGGGGGCGCTGCTGACCACGCAGGCCGGCGCCGGGGCGGTGGTGGCGGCGAAGTTCCTCTGCCTCTGGCTGACCTGGGTGATTTTCTGGGCGTCCTTCGCGGCCCTGCCCCATATCGCGGGCGCGGTGCTGGGCGGCTCGGCCGACCCGCGGGTGGCCGACCCGCTGGCGCTCGGGGGCGGCCTCGTGTTCGTGGCGCTGAGCGGCCTGCTGCACGTGGCGGTCGGCCTGCTCTGCAGCTCCTGCACGAGGAGCCCGGCGCTGGCCGGGCTCCTCGCCTTCTTCAGCCTGCTCGCCCTGACCGCCGGCGGGGGCCTGATCGACGCGCTGCCGACCGACGGCTGGGAATGGCTCGGGTGGCTGCAGGGGCCGGCCGACCATCTTCGCAGCCTCGCCCATCTCGAGGATTTCGCGGCGGGCATCGTCGACTCCCGCCCGCTCGCGCTCTACGCCACGGGCAGCCTGCTCTGCCTGGGCCTGACCACCCTCGCCGTGGAGGCGGCCGACTGAGATGGAGCGGCGCGACGATTTCCGGCAGGTGCGGCGCGAGCGGTCGCTCAACCGCTGGCTGCAGGTCGTCCTGGCGCTCGCCTTGGCCGTGGCGCTCAACCTGCTGGCGGCGAGCCCGGGCTGCCGGGTGCGCGAGGACCTGACGGCCGACCGCCGCCACTCGCTCTCGCCAGAGGCCGCCGCGCTGGTCGCCGAGGTCGGCCGGCGCGCGCCGCCCGGCACCGCGGGCTGGGTGACCGTCGTCGGGCTTGAGCCCTCGGGCGACGAGGCGGACCGGGCGGCGGGCCGCCAGGCCGCGCGCCTGATGGAGGCGGTGGCGGAAGCGGCGGGCCGGGATGGACAAGGCTGGCTCCGGCTTGTCCGCCCGGGCTCCGCCGGCGCCGCCCAGGCCCTGGCGGAACTCGCCGCCCGCCACGGGCCGCCGCCGCCGGACGCGGCGGTGATCGCGGCATGCGGGCCGCGGCGGCGCATCCTCACCCAGGGCGAGCTGGCCGGATTGGGCGAGGCCGGCCGGGTCGAGGAGGCGCTGCTGGCGGCGCTGGTCAGCGTGGCGGACGACCGCCCGATCCTCGCCTACGTCGCGCGGGGCCACGGCGAGCTGTCGGCCGAGGACGCCTCCGGCGGCAAGGGCATGAGCCAGCTCGCCCGGCAGCTGCGGCTGGCGAACGTCGAGCTGCGCCCCCTCTCCCTCGGCGGGCCGGTCCCGCGCGACGCCTCGCTCGTCATCGTGGCCGGACCCGCGGCGACGTTCGCGCCAGCCGAGGCCGAGATCCTGCGCTCCTACCTGCGCGAGCGGAACGGGCGCGCGCTGCTGCTCCTCGACCCGGGGCGCGAGCACGGGCTCGACGCGGTGCTGGACGACTGGGCGGTCTTCTCGCCCGACGCCGAGGTCCGCGAGCCCGACGCCGCCCGGCGGCTGCCCGACGGCGACATCGCCCTGGCCAACCTCGACTCGCGCCTTCATCCCGTGGCGGAGGCGCTGGCCAACCCCGTGCTCCCGCTGGTGGCCGCGCGAATCAGGCCCGTCGGGTTCGACCTTGGCAGCTCGCCCGACAGCACGCTGGGCGTCTGGCAGATGGTCTACAGCTCCCAGGCCTCGTGGGGCGAGGTTGACGCGCGGCGCGAGCCCGCGCGCTTCGACCCGGCGCGCGACTTCCCGGGGCCCATCTGCGTCGCCGTCGCGGCCGAGCGCCAGCTGGGGCTCGGCACGGCCGGCCGGGGCGCCCTCGGCGGGCGCCTGGTCGTCGTCGGCACCTCGGAGATCGCCGCCAACGACCGGCTCGGCCGCGGCGGCAATCGCGCCTTCCTGCTCCAGGCCGTCCAATGGCTCGGGGGGCGGGAGCGGCCGGTCGCCATCCCCGCTCGCCCGGTGGGCAAGTTCGGCGTGACCGCCTCGGCCTCCCAGCTCGGCGCCCTGGGCTGGCGCTTCGCCCTGCTGCCGCTGGGCATCATGGCGGTCGGGCTTGCCGTCTCCGCCTGGCGGCGCAGGAGTTGAGGAGCTGATGCGGCTTTCGCGCACCACCCTCCTGCTGCTCGCGGCGAACCTCGTCTGCGCGGGGCTGATTTGGCGGGCGCTCCCGACCGCCGAGGAGGCGCTCGGGCGCGGGCTCACCTTCCCGACGGTGCCGACCTCGGTGGTGATCGAGGGGCCGGCGGGCAGGATCCGGCTCGAGCGGGCCGAGGGCGGCTGGCTGATCACCGAGCCCTTCCGCTGGTCGGCGAACCCCTGGCAGGTGCAACGGCTGCTGGGGGAGCTGGCCTTGGTCCGGGAAACGCCGAGGCGGCCGGCGGCCGCCGACGCCAAGGAGCGCTGGAAGGTGACCGTGGCCGCCGAGGGCGGCGCGACGGTGGCCGCGACGGTCGTGGCCGAGACCGGGGCCAGCGGCGCCCGCTCGGCCCTGCTCGACGGGGACGGGCGCGGCGGCGCGACGGGCGGGGAGCCGCTCCTCAAGGCCCTGGCGCTCGGCGCCGAGGATTACCGCGTCGACGCCGTCTTCAGCATTCCCGCCTTCGAGGCGCGCGCGATCAGCGTGCGCCGCGCCCGGGTCGGCGGCGAGGATGTCCGCTGGGGCCTGGTGCTGGAGACCCGCGACCAGGTCGGCAAGCCCGAGCCGGCGCCCGCGTGGCGCTTCGAGGCCCCGCTCAACCTGGCCGCGGACGCGGAGCGCATGCCGCGCGCGGTCAACGCCCTGACCGACCTGCGGGTGGCGCGCTTCCTCCCGCGGCGCGAGTCGGCCGAGGCGAAGCCGCGGCTGCGCATCTCGCTCGAGGGCTCGAGCCGACGGGAGGTCCTGCTCGCCTGGGAGGCCAAGGACGGCTGGGTCGAGGCCTGCCTGGAGGACAATCCGGGGCAGCCCTTCCTCGTGGAGGCGAAATCCCTCGCCCTCTGGGAGGACGCCGTGGCCGAGCTGCGCTCGCGCCAACCCTGCGACTTTGATCCCGCCGGGGCGACGGGCGTGACGCTGACCCACCTCTCGGACCAACGCACCCTGACCTTGCACCGGCTTGAGACGACAGGCGCGGCGGGGCGCTGGGAGATGCCCGTCGTGCCGGGCTCAACCGCCACGCGCCGCCTCGAGGTCAGCGTCGGGCGGGTCCAGCAGTTCCTGCGCCTTCTCACCGGCCTCCGCGCCGGCGACGGCCGCGAGGCCGCCCCGACGCCGGGTCTCGACTGGCACCGCGTGGAGATCGACTTCGCCGGG
>Ga0222712_10000758_pt1 | contig 41145 bp, 36 predicted proteins | sample C33_657DmetaG_FD_165043 | JGI IMG/M metagenome (GOLD analysis project Ga0222712, IMG submission 165043) | Estuarine water microbial communities from San Francisco Bay, California, United States - C33_657D | ecosystem: Environmental > Aquatic > Marine > Unclassified | place: USA: California... | reverse complement strand
GCCATAAATGCCCCATGTGTAGATGGGTTTGATACAAAATCCCATCCAACTAATTCGAAGTCTTCCTGAACCATTAAAGTACCATCATTTAGTTCTTTTACTGAACCTAACCCTCTCGATGAAATTCCTAAACGAATGTTGTTTTTTAATAACTCTCTTAAAATGTTTCCCGATGGGGTTGAGAGAATTTCCACTACACCAATAACATCATCGCCATCCCATCCGATTTCTCTAATATTATGTGAAACGTTTTTTAGGTTAATAACAGGCGAATCTGGATGGTCTAACTCACCCAATGCTCTTCTTTCTTTGATAAGTTGTTCGTACTTCTTACACTCTCTTTCTAAGATTTCTTTTGGATATCTTCTATGATTTTGATTTGGCGCACCAGCTCTTTGTAAGATGCCTTTAACTAAATAAGTTCCGTTATCTTGCTCTATGAGCTTAGCTTCAAACAAATGGGTCTCTATTAATAATCCTTTATTCATTTATTTTATATCGTTTTTTACCTTATCAGCCGCTTTTCCGGTTAATCCTTTATCTTCCCACGCTTTTACTAAAGCGGTTTTCAAATGATTTTTTAATTCGGTTTCATCCAATTCACCATTTGTACTATCCACCATTTTTACAATTTGTGTTTGTACATATCCCATCTTCACAATTTTATCAGCAACACTGTTATTTATACCATCATTAGAATCTAACATCTTTATTATATCATCCATAACACGTTTGTTATTGGATATAGATTCTAATATTTTGGTAACTGCTTTTTTATAATCGTTGTTACCATTAATATAGTTTCCTACTTTTTTAGCCAATTCATACATAAAATAGATAACTATCTTACCTAATACAGCTATGGTTATAGTTGCGAGTAAACCTTCAACTACACCTTCGTTAACTATTTTTTTTTTTGAGCCATTCTATTAAACGCCTCTTTCAATCCAATTTTATCTGATATATCCGTTATTTCTTCATAATCGGTATCTCTCAATGCTCTTTCAATTTCTTTTCTACTTGCGTTTGTAGATGATGTTGCTGCGGCTGCTATCTTCTTTTTACCAAATGAACCAGCCTTATCATACAACTTCATAATCGCTTTAAAGTGCCAATCGTTAGTCCCAACTTCATCCTTTGCTCTCAATTTAGCTAAATCATCGCCATCAACTTTTCCGTTTTTGTTCAAATCTATTTTTTGTTGAGCGGCACTTAATTCGGCTTCGTTATAACCTATTAGTTTACCTTCCGATTTTGCCTTATATGCCGTATCTACTGCATTGAAAAATTTCTTCTTTTCATCATCGGACATAGAAGTAATACTCTTACCACTTTTATCTAACATATGTTTAAATAATTGCTGATAATCGTTTTCTTCTCTAACGACCTGCTTAACGAATTCTTTTAATTGAGATATTTTCATTATTCTGAAATTTGTCTAATTTTTTGGTCTAATTTTAATAGCCTTTCCTTTATACTATAAATATGACTATTTGTTCTTTTCCAATAACTTTTATTATCTACACCACTTTCGTTCTTAATTTTTCCATACCAATTAAGAAATCTTTCCATTTCTGCTAATTGTTTATTGATATTGGATATACCTTTACCAATTTTAGCCTGAGCGGATGATTCATCTTTTTTCAATTCTAACCAACGATTTTCTTTAACAACACTATATCCAGTTAAATCGGCTTGTCTTTTACCCTTCTTTTCTTCGCTTTCGGGCTTACCAAATGCAAATGGTGTATTATATGGGCCTGCCGCATCCGAACCACTCATTTCATCTACTTTTAATTCGGCATCTTTGTACATACCACTAACCTTAGCATCTAATTCTGCTGAAAGTTTCTTCTTTTGTGTAGTTAGTGCTTTAAGTTTTTGTATATATTGTTTTTCTTGTGGAGTTCCTTTGGATTGTTTATATCCTTCTAAGTTTTGCTGAATAGCATCTAAGGTTTTAGCATAATCGGTTTGAATAGCTCTTACTGAACGTAATTCAGCTAACACCATTTCTTTTATTTTACTTGGCAATCCTTTATGAGAAGTTGATGCAAAATCTTTAGCATCTTTATCATCCATATCTTTTGATACTTTGGCAACTTCTGGGGATGCAGGAGTTTCTCCTTTATCAGCGGCGTGAACCATACCCATAAATCTTTGTTGTGCTTTTGATACTGCTGGCATTTTGATAAATTTAAGCTAATACATAAACAGAACCACCATTGGTTACTGCTATACTTTTAACGTGACAAGGAAATGGTTCTCCTGCGGTTAAATGTGCTAATGAAATAGTTGTACCACCTTCCAATGTAATTGTACCAGTCACACCACTTACAGGCAATACACCCCAAACTCTATCTATTAATGAAGCAGAACCAGATGTTACTAATTTTGCGTCAAATGCTCTATAATTTACCATTCTTTATTTATTTAAACTATCTTTTAATTCTTTTAATAATTCGTAACTCATCATTAATGCTGATAAATGGGATTCTCTTAATCGTTTAACCGTCTTAATTTTTTTAATATTAGAAATCGTTTCAGCTAATTTGATTTTAGTTACTTTATCATTGATTTTAGAACCAACCGATTTTAATCCTTCAGATAATGTATTAACTTCATTATTAACATACTCTTTTAATTTACCCGTATTGTTAATATTGTTAATATATTCTTTAAGTAAGTTTTTTTGTCCAGCCGATAAGTTACTATATTTTGAATTAAAGTTTTCAACTAACATTTTATATGATAGCATTCTAACTTCCTCATCTTGCTTTCTATATTCTTCCAATACTCTATCGTTTACTTTTTTATCTTTATTTTCTATTGATGAATTTATCATATTCTCAACAATAGTAAATTTAGAATTAACGATATCTTTTGGTTCAAATGATTCTTTGGTAATGGTTGCTTCAAATATTTTGTATATTGATGCTAAATTTTTATAGTTTGAAATTGGAGATTTTATAAACTCATCTATATTATAATTTTCTTTAATTTGCTTAATTAAATTATATTTTTCTTTCATAAGTTTTTGCTCATCTAATCTCTTACGAGCTTCACACACAGTTTCAACAAACTTTTCTGCTTTTGATTCTGAATTATATTTTTCATTAATCAAATACTGGTATAATTTCAATTCCTTTGAAAGTTCTTTTTTAGTAGAGAAATATTCTTTCAATATCTTTTCCGCTTTTGAATTTTGTTTGCCAGTCATTATTTCAGATGTAATCTGTCTAACTAGCAATTCAAAGATGAATCCTGTGTTTTTAAATTTCGAGTGCTTAATATTTTTCATTAATTATTTAATTTCTCTGATATAAATATACTTTTATTGTGGATTATTACTTTTTATCCAAATCTTCCATCAAAATAGTTTTCTTATTACCCAACATATCTTTGAATATCTCTTTAGATTCTCTTTGTGTTTTTTGCTTCAAACTCTTAATACCTAACGGGTCTCTTCCCAAATGATGGTCATCTTTACCATATCTAATTGGGTCTTTAGGTCTACCAACTTTATCTTCTTCTGCTAATTCCGCTTTTATTTTTTGAATTTCTTCTTCTACATTGGTTGGTTCTTCGGTGCCAGATTCTTTAGCAGGGTCAACACCTTGAGTTTCAATTGAAGTTAATCTAAACGCTTGTTTTGTATCTTCTATAACATCCACAGTCAATTCATCTTGCTCTTCAGGGGTCATTTGCATAATTGCATCATACATCCATTTTTTAGAGAACATCTTTGTTTGTTGCATTTGTTGAATTAATGCAATTTTAGATGTATATAATTCAACCTTTTCTTGCTCATATATTTTAGATGGTACAGTTAATTCCAATGAAAAATCTAAATCATCTGCTTTATCTAATCCCTGCGCATATAAATGAACGATTGCAATTTTCGTTAATTCTGATACTAATACTTTTTGGATTCTTTCGATTGTTTTTGCAAAACGAACATCTTGTCCTGCTAATGTAGCTTTACCGCTAACATCTTCTTCATAACCTAAATATATTTTTGGAATTTTCAATGCAGCCATCATCTTACCTTTTAAGTAATTGATATCTTCAATCATATTGTATTCCAAACCTTTTAATGTATCGATAGATGTACCATTATCACTACCACGAACTGGCATATAGTAATCTTCGATTAAGTTTTGAACATTATATTTTAAATTATATTCTCCCGTGTTTGGGTCTAAGAATGGAACTTTCTTAGATGAGTTGATAATTTTTTGCATGTAGTTATCAACTTCAGTTGGTGGAATATTACCAACATCTACTTTAAAAATTCTTTTTTCAGGTGCTCTCATAATACGATGAATTAACATCGCATCTTCCATTAAAGATAATTGCTTCCAAACTCGTCTTGCTCCCTCTACCATAGATTTACCATATGGTAAAAAATTTGAATCCGAATATAAACGGAAATGAGCTACCTCATAGTTTTCATATTCTTTTTTAGCCGAAGCCATAGATAATCCATTATTTGGATTTTGGAATGGAGAATATACAAATTTAACTCTTTGTGGGTTTTCTTGGTCAAATCCCTCTACTCTTGATGTTTCATAAACAGACATTGGCATTACATTCATAATACCTAATTCCGGAGATATTTCTAATTGTAAAAAGAAATCACCATATTTAACTAAATTTCTCGTCCAAGGCCATAAGTTAAATTCTATATTTATTATATCATAAAATAAATTATGTAGTATTTCTTTCGTATTTTCGTTTGCACAATTAATTTTTAATACATCACCTAATTCATTTTTTACAGTCGCTTCATCCGAATATATATCTAATGCTGATGCTATAATCGGGTCGTTATCCATACCATCGTAATCTCTGAATAAATCAATGCGGACTTGCTGATAAGCCATAGCCGATTCAATCAATCCACCACTATATTGTGGCGTACGCATACGGGTATATCTATCTACTAAATTAGTTGATAAGCTCTGATATTCATCCGTATCTACTACCTTTACTCCTTTAGCGGTTTTACGGACGATAGTTTGTGTTGAAAATAATTTTTGTAACCTACCGAAAAATGTTTTATCTGCCATTTGTTATTTTATAATTTGTTTAAAGATATGGAAATTATTTGATATTACCAAACAAATTACCATTTTCTACAAGACCAATATCTTGCTTTCCATCTTGGACCAGGTGTATCGCAATTATGTCTTGCTCTAAAAGATTTTCTTCTATCGGGGTTATTTTTTTTAATCTTTACTCCTTTTTGTCCAAAGTTTACTTTAACAACATTGCCACTATCATTTTTTACATATACCTTAAACTTCTTAACATCGCCGGCCATTGGTTTACCCAATTGTACTTTTCTACCCTGATATTCTGCCTCATATACACAATTACAATTAGCTTCTGCCAAATATTGCGTATATTCTTTCATAAACTGAATGAATTCTTTCATATCCTCTCCGTTTTCTACATCATACTCTTCGATATCATCAACTTCTTCGTTTACATGCTTAACATTTACAGGCATTAAATTTACTAATTTCATATCTTTAATATTTTCTTTTACAGGTACACAGTTTGGGACCATCTTACCATTTTTCATCTTACCTCCAATTTCTCTATAACCATCCCAACATTCGTGCAGTGCATTTAATTCACCTAAACTTTCATTGCAAGTTTTCCAACCACCACCTTTTCCTTTATAATTTTTTGCCGCCCATCCATTTGCATAAGCTGATGGATATACATCGAATTTTCTTTTTGCTGCCGCTTTTGATGCCGCCCACTTTCCTGCATCGGTTGGGCAATTCTTTTCTAAAAAAAGATTTAGTTTTTCTTCTATGTTCATAGTTTCATTTTTTTTCTTTCCTGCACAATGTGCTTTTTGAGAGAAACCTTTTGGATTATTACAATCTATACTACTTTTATATTTATCGCTCCACTCTTCGTTTTTAGGTTTAGTAGAAACATATATAGGTGTCTTACCTTGCCCCTTACTATCTTTACCACCTCTCCCTGCATCATTTTGTGCATCTCTTTTTCTACGAGTTGCACTTTCTTTCTCTTTTTTACTCATTCCGGCAGCTTTTGCGGCAGGTACACACTTTGCATAACCCTTTTTTTCTCCCGAAGTTCCGCATGGTGGATGTTTACCATCAACTTTTTTGCCGATGTTTACCCACTTTTCCTTAAACCATTTATTTAAATCTTCGTTCATCTATAAGAGTTTCAACATATAAATATATAAAAATTAACGAAGTAACCAAGTTAAGTTTTCAATTTGACCTTTACCCACTTCCATTTCGTATGGATTACGTTGTTGTTGCCAGTTTGAAGCATATACTCCTGTATTATTTTGGATGGTTGTGGAGTTCAACATACTCTTTGTTAAATCGATTCCCTCTTGCTTTAATCTTAATGCAGTATTACGAACCCATAATCCAATTGCTAAAGCCATTGTAAGGTCATCATTATATCCTTTCATAGCTTCAGCTCTACCACCAGTCCAAATAAATGTAAATAATTCATCAATCAATCTTTGAGAACGAATAAGAATATCTTTATCATTCATATAAGTATCTAATGCTGATATGATTAGAGGACGTGTTTTTGATGTTGTAGAAAATCCCGCAACCATTTGCTTTTCATCTCTATAAAACTTATTACTCATCTGTCTTTCAACATCTATATATTTTAGGTCATTACTCATATAGAATAAATTACCATATCCTCTATCTATAATTTGCTGAATACATGCCCAACCTACGTTTGAGTTCTCTACAACTAATAATGCATTATTGTATTCAGTTGCCAATGAAGTTAAAAAGTTTCCAAAATCTTTTGTATCAATTTTACCTTTATATTCTGCTATTTGAGAACAATCATCTATATCAATAACTTGGGCAGTAGAATAATCGGCTCCATCTCCTCTGGCAACGTCAGCCACAACCATATATTGTCTATTATAGTTAGGATGCTCCCATACCCATAGATTACCATCAAATCCTCTTTTTTCAACTGGCTCCATCACATAGGTATCTTTATACCACGTTAATAAAGCCGGGTCAATTACAGTATCACCCGAACCAATAAAGTCGCAATCACATTCTTGTGCTGCTCCTTTTACTCCTAAGATACGAGTTTGTTCATCTCTCCACTTTTGGTCACGTTCTGGATGTACAGTCCAATGTAGATTGATACAATTGAAACCATTTTGTCCAGCTTCACCTGCTACCCAAGTTTTATGGAAGAAGTTACCCACACCATTTGGTGTAGAAAGAATAATAGCAGAACCACCCGTTGATAGAGTTGATTGTGCTGATAACCAAATTTCATCGATATCTCTAATGAATGCCGCCTCATCTACAACCAATAGTGATAAGGCTTCAGAACGTCCTGCATCTGGAGATGATGCGATTGCTTTTACTTGCGAACCATTCTTCAATTTAAGTGATAACTTATTATCTTCAGCTGCCGCAGTTCCCCCATCTCTTAACCAAACAGGTAAAAAATCGTGCATTACTCTCACTTTCTCTACTAAGTTTTTTGCAACTGTTACTTTAGTTGCAATAACCAACGCATTGAAGTCTTGATTGAATATCATCTTCCAAAGAATAAAGCCCGCCGATAGGGTTGATAAACCTAATTGACGGGATTTTAAAATGATATTAAATCTATTATCTTTGAAATCATCTAAACAATTTTCCTGAAATGGGTATAGATGAAATGGTATTTTACCACGAGTTGGGTGCTGAATGATACAATACTTTTTCATAAAGTATATCGGGTCTAGCGCACACTTTTTGTATTCTTCAGCAATAATCTGCTTTAAGTTCTTAGTATTTTTTTGAACCGGATTATTCACTATTTTCTCAATTTAATCTTCCAATAAGTACCAAATCCAATATATGGAGAAATTCCACCGGTAGTACCATCGGCGATTCTATTATTTATACCCAAACTAAATTGATATATTTTATCTTTTTTGGTTTTTAATAATAAACCTGCTCCGATTGAAGTAACAACATCTTCTTTATTGAACCCACCCATTAATCCATAATACACTTGATTCCTAGCTGGCTCCTTAACAATCATAGTTTCTTTGATTGTTCTTTGTTTTACGCTTGCATTAAAAGTTCTACCTAAGATTTTGTTTTGCGAAATTGTATCGGTTACAGCTATCGTTCCTAATGAATCAGGTAATACTAATACATCTTTATATAATACTTTTGAGTAATAATCTTTTAAAATTGCATTTGTATCTACATTTACAGGCACTTTAACTTCTTTTTCAACAATTGTTTCGTGATAAATATCCTCACCCTTTTTAGTTACCACTTTTGTTTTTTCAACTTCAAATGTATCAATATCATGTTTAATGATTTCATATTTTTTACCATCAATACGGATAGTTCTTCCTCCCGGCATTACTCCACCCGGATTAAACCATTGTAATAAACAATAGATAATTAATGCTACAATTGCAATGTTTTTAAAATTAACAAACTTTTTCATAATAATTTAATTTTTTATAAGCTCTGAATGATTCAATTCTCGTAACTTATCTTCCAATGCCGCTTTCCGTTCCAACAGAGCTTCAATTGCTTCGGTAGCACCATTAATATCATTTTGTAAATCTTCTTTTACCTTTTCAACATCAACATCATAATGCCATTTTTGAATTGTACCATCTTCATTAATAAATTCTAATGTTTGAGATACGCCTCTCAATCCTTCTTCAAATTGAGCCTTCAAATCAATAACATATGATAATTGATTATTTGTTATTTTATAATCCTCATAGAACGGATATGTTCCATCTGCTCTCAATACGCTTTCTTCTTTTGCTAAGCAGGTAGCACATTTTCCAGTCTTACGAATTAGTTTTTTATCTGCGTTACTATATTTTATAGTTTTGCAATTTTCAGCTTGGCAATTATTTAGTTTTTCTAAATATTGCCTAACATCGTCCATTTGAGAAACTGATATTTTATATCCATCTTTTTGTTCCCAAGTCTTACCTTCTCTATCAGTCCAAATTTCACCTAGTTCTTTTGTAGTTTCGGATTCGGCTTCATATCCATGCACACGTTGTGTATTATCTTCTCTACCAAATACCGTATCAATAATCTTTTTACGAGTTGGGTGAATATAATTATTTTTTTCTTCGAAACTTTTTCTTTTGCTCATATTGTTTTGTGTTTATAACTTATTCATATATACATATATATATATAATTTATCTCCCAAACTTAAAAATTCCTAAAATTTGATTTAACGGAGCGAATGTGCCCGTTAATTTGTAGGTATTTCCTTTGTAGAAAAATACTAATCCTTCATTTGGAACTAACTTTTCAAATCCACCAATAGCGTTTAATCTAGCTAATTCCTTTTCTAATCTTTTTATTTGAGCTTCACTACCACCATTTCTAATATCTGATATAGATGATTCTAATGATGCTTTGATTGATTGTAATGCTTTATCAGGTTGAGCAGTTAATACTGAACTCATAAACGAAAGAACTTCTGCGCCTACTCCCAAAAAGATATCTTCAAATTTACGAATATTACCTTTCATTATTTTATCCTTAGCATCTTTATCCACTCCGTCCGCCCATTTCTTAGCTTCTTCATCTACTATGGATTTGATACCAAACGATTTATTATCAAATGCCCATCTTCTTGCCAATCCTTCTTTTTCTAATTGAGAAAGATTCTTTTTCGAATTATCAACAAACTTCATCCACCAAGCAAAATGATATTCAGCGATACCATCTTTATCAGATAATCCAAATTCACTTTGTAATTTAGATAACATTGCGTTGAATTTACCTTTTTGAGAACTTAACTTCTCATCTTTTGGTAATTTTGTAATTGGAGGCCCTTGTAATGTATATTTGGATTGAACGTGTGCATTTACATTTTTAATCATAGATGCTAATTTACTTTCGGCTCCTTTTATTACACCGATAGCATTTCCTTTCTCATCGTATTCAACTACATTATGAAATACTAATAAAGATTGTCCATATGGAATTACATTTGCATTTTGTGGATATATTACTTCTAAGTTACAAAATGCTGAACCATCTTTGAATATACTCTGCCTTTCCTTTTCTCCCAAACCACTAATAGCGGTTGATAAATCTCTCATAGCAAAATTATATGCATCACTCAATGCTCCTCTACCACCAAATTTAGATGCTAATCCACTCATATCCAAAGCGTTTGCTCCACTATTTGCTAAATGCGATTTGTTACGAGCCGCAACTAGTCTACCATTTTTCCAACTAATTGCTAAAGCCTGTCCATCGGTTTTTTCTCTAACTACACCCAACTTACCATCTAATGCATTGTTGATGATTTTTTTTAAATCACCAAATGTAAGATTCATTGAAATATCAAATGGATGATTCATATGTCCATATGCTCCACCTTCCAATAATAAAGATTCGTTTATCGATTCGTAAATGTGCCCATTTCTTTTACCAAAATCTCTCAATAAGATTCCAGCTGCCGCATTTGCTTCGTTTTCTACATCGGAACCCGTTTCACCATCTTTAACTCCGCCAATATATCCACTCTGTCTTTGTTTAAGATGAATTAATTCGTGTGCAAGTGTTCTTAAAATATCAGGCAAACTTCTATTAGAAACATAAACGTATATATCATCAGAATGCGGGTCGTACCCACCAAAGGATTTAAATGTAGTAGCAAATTCATTATCTCTTACTAATTTAATATTCGATGGAACATCTTTTAATCCCAATCTTTCATAAGCAAACATAATAAATTCACCTATAATTCTACCTTTACTTTTTTTTTCAGTCGTAGTTGGAATTTCTTCTTTTAATATTTTTGATTCATCAACATCTTTTACTTTTTCGTATCCAAAATCTTCTTTATCATTTCTATTAACTTGGTAGCCTGGAACTAATTTTCTATTATCATCGTTATCATATGTATCTAATTCAGCTTCATATCCCATATCAGGCGCACCTAATGATGTTTTGTGATGCTTCATAAAATCCATTTCAGCATCTTTATCTGCTCTATATGTGGTTGATTGATGTACTTCATTAAATACGGATGGTACTTTTACTTTTACCCAACCACCATGTCTAAAAATTCTAGATGGTATAGGTAATGTAGAACCTATTGGTAATTTACTCTGATACTTTTTATCAATACCAATAACTTTGGTAAGAAAATCTCTATTTTTATTATCTGCTCCAACCAATTCAACTTCTACATCTACTGGCTGTCCACCAATTTTGATTTTACCTTTAAAAAATCCTTTAGTTATTTCATTTACAATTGTATGAGATGAAGTTTTAAAATCATCTTTTCTCATCACTGTTTTAGCGATAACCTTATTAGCCATCTTTACAAATGGAATATTGATATCACTTCTAGTATCTCTAACTACAATTTGATTGTATTTATCTAAAAAATCTAAAAATTCTTTTTTGTGTCTTGCCAATCTTTTAAAGAAACCTGTTAATTCTGGTTCCGATATTTCTTTACCATTGCGAGTATCATTTACTCTATCAAAAAAGTGATTACTAAACTCAATATCAGCTGGAGATAATTCTCTATCCGCATATTTCTCTACACTATTTAAATTGGAATGTGATAACTTTTCTTTGATATTTTGATTAGAAATTCTAAATGTTGTTGCCTGTTTACCATTTATCGTTGGCATTCCGTGCTGGTCTTTTCCTATATCTTTAACGGTAACTTTCTTATTCTTAAACTTACCCATCAAAACCTCATCGCCTTTATCAACATCTACATTAACATCTTCTTTAACCAAATCACCAAAATTTTTACCCTGCTTATATGATTTAATAGATTGTAATAATTGTTCATCTGACATTTCAAATGTTTCCATTTTTTCTGCCATCTTATTAATAAAGTTCTGAATAAATTTATTATTATTCATTTCTTCTTCATTAATAAGAGAACGTATTTCTAATAATCCCATAGTGGCACCGGCTAATCCCGCACCACCAACTGCGGCTTGAGTACCACCCATTCCCATAGATTCCAATGCTACGTGTTTAATCGCATCTTTACCTAAGTGTGCCGCAAATCCACCTACACCGTGAGTAAATGCACCAACTGCACCTTTTCCGGCTGCAGCAATTGCTCCACCCAAACTAGAACCCCCCGCTAATGCTTTTGCACCATATGCTAATCCACTACCCAATGCAACACTACCAACTAATAGAGCCACATCTTTAGCAAAATGCTTCATATGATGTATTTGCTTCTTACGAGTTTCATCGGAGTATTCCCATTCGCCAGTTTCTTTGTTTTTAGTAGAGCCAATTTTTTGTCCACTTGCTAATGCCTTAACACCATCAAATGCACCACTAACCATTTCTGCTTTATGCTGAAGTGTGTGTCCAATTGCTTTAACAACTTTAGTATCCGCTACTCGCTTAATACCATCCTTTAAAGAGTTCATAAACTTAGAACCCTGTTTATGTTCACCCTTATCTAAGAAATCTTGCTCTTCTTTATTTAAATTTTTAATTTCATTGTCTAATGCATCTTTTACCTCCTGAGCCTTTCTTTCTTTTGCAACTCTATCTTCCGCAGAAGATTTTAATTCCGAACCTTTTAATTTTTGTTCAGGCGGAGGACCTTGCTGTGTACCACCATCGGCTGGTTTATTATCCGATTTACCTTGCTCCGTATCACCTTTTTTAACAGGTTGGCCTGGTTGGTTTGGTTCTTCTTTTTTCTTTGGTTCGTTTGCCGGTGCATCATTTGGTCCAACAATTTTAGAGGCTTGAATATGTGCTTCGTGGTCTTTTGGTAATCTCAATGCACCTCTTACGGTTATTTTTTTCTTCTTACCATCAGCCGCAGTATATGATATCTCCTTATCCATTATAGGATTTGGTTCTTCTTCTAAAAAGTATTCTTCTATGAAATTATCCGCTTCAAAAACCAATTTTGCAATTTGCTCAGCGATAGGGTCATATACATATGAATCATCCGTAGTTGCTACCGAACGAATATCATCGTTTTTCTTTTGTATTCTTTTAACATCCTCTTTCGATGGATAACCTTTTATAAATTCCTCTTTAATCAATTTGTTAGTTATCATTTTATAAATTTCTTTATCGAATTTTGGATATGCTTTCAAAAATAGTTTTTCAGCTTTATCCGAACTTAACCAGTTCCTTACATCAGTTCCACTAATTGGATTTGATTCAGGTGGTATAATATAAGTATAACCAATCTCATCATAACCATAACCCGTTTTTCCTTTATATGGTTTAAAATATTTTCCTGCTAATCGAGTTGCATCTTTTTCACCAACCGCAGCAATGTATGCTGTGGTTTGCCCATCGAACTTAGAAAGTATTTCTTTTGGTGAATATGGGTTTGCTACTTGCACTATTTTGCTTGGAGGTATTCCAAACATTTTACCCATTATTACAACTTTTTCTTTAAAATTAAATGGAGATTTGCCACCATCACTTTTATCCGATGTGCCTATATAAACATTATTAGCACCGAATTTCGATACTAATTTTTCGTATGCCGCATAATGCCCCTTATGGAAGGGTTGAAAACGACCCGAATATACGACTATTGTTTTTTTGACTACCGGTTTATCCACTATTATATTTTTGTATATAAATATTCTTAAATAAGGTTATTAGTATTTTTTAGTAAAAAACTTACTATACCACTTTGCATTTTTCTATGGTTTACTGAAAAATCTAAGAATAAACGTTGATTATGTTGACAAATTTCCTTAACATTATTTAAGAATTCATCCTTTTGTTCTTTTGTTTTTTGAGAAAATTTAGTAATCTCATCCACAATCATATGAAGTCTTTTATCATCATCAATACATTCATCATAGCTTTCATCTATAAATTCATCAAATGTTTTGAATCCTAATGATTTTATATATTCTAAAGATTTTGCAGGCCCTACCAATATAAATGGCTGACAATGTCCAATCGGTTTCCAAATTTTTTCACTTAAATATCCGGTTGGAAATTCAGCTTCAGATTCAATACTACTATTTTCTCTTATTTGAAAAAATATAGATTCGGTAACAATACTCAAATATGAATTTAAGTAAATAGTTTTATCTTCAAATCCATAACCCGCTATTTTAGTTAAATCATCTATATCTAAATGCCTAGATTCGTTTTTTATAAGATTTATAAAATCCGTATTATTGAAATAGTTTAAATGTTGCTGAATGAATCCTTCGTTATAAAATTGGTTATCCCAAGATACTAATGAATTATCCAATCCCAATTGATATAATTTATACATTATTGCCAATCTATGCGGCTTCCAATGCCTACATAAAAATAAAAAATCTTTCTTTTCAGAACCTATACTATCTTCGAACTCACTATACGTTACAACAGTATTTTTACGTGGTTTTATTTTTCCAACTTGCGGTTCGTGATTATCTTCACCCCAATATGAAAAGTTTGGATTATTTAATGTATTGAAAAATTCTTGCGATTTAGCTATTAATGCTTGGTTATAATCTAATACATTATAGTTATATCCTAATTTTTTAATATTTTTAGCTAATTTAAAATCCTGAAATACTAAAAATATCTTTTCTTCGGGTATTTCATGCTTTTCGAAAAAATCAAATATTTTTTGAAAATTTTGTTTAGTTATTCCCAATCCACCATCTATAATGTAATTTATCAACACATTACCATTAAAATTTTTTATTTCATCAATAGCTTTTTGAGACATGAACTCTAGTGCAAACTGATAATGTACATCGCTGTAATTACCAAAGAATTGTTCTATATTTCCAAATGGTTCTATAACATAAAACCACTCATATCCTTTACTATATTTTTCTCTATCCCAAACTATTTCATATACAGACTTTCTCTCTATAAATTCCCACAAATAATTACTATTATATACAGCCCAATCCGATTGCCATCTTTGCTTAAAATAAGCATCTGATTGGTCGAATTTAAAATCAGATGCTCTGTGTATTGTTGGTAAAAACTTTGGATTTAAGCAATTTGGCTGCTCACCATTGTAAGTCATTACATCGTATCCAAATACTAAATTCATATTATTTTTTTATTTATTCCATTTTTACCTAAAAATGAAGATAACACTTCATTTACAAATCGTTTATTCATATAAGATGAAACATGTCCTAAATACCATCTATCATCCATATATCTTCGTATATCATCTAATGAATCAGTACCATCACAATGTTCCATAAATAATAAATTACTCATATTTTTGGCTCGATTATCTTCAAACGATACTAAATTGAATTCCGATTTTAAATCAAAATTACGAATAGCCCATTCAATTTGTCCACCATATTTGGTAACATTCTCTTCTTCATAAAACCAATGATTTTTATTTACCAATGATGCCAAATATTCTATATATGGATTGTCGGAGTAATCGTAACTTAAATCATCATCCCAAGTATTGGGAATATACTTTCTATCCAATATTGCTTCCGAAAATTTATCATCGTTAGTTTCTCTATAATTTGGAAATCCATATCCAGCGGTTACTGTATAACTTTTTGAAAATTGATTTTGTATGTCGAATGAAATCCAATCGATTTCTTTATTTGTTAAATAATTTTCTAAATACAATTTTGCTTCCAAATGATTTATAAAAGATTGCTCAACGGATTTTACATATTCAAAATATGATGGTAAAAACTTTTTTGCTTTATTTTCAATATGGTCTAAATTAAATCCACCGGTTAACATCCAATATCCATATTCACCATTATAATTCTTTGAATCAATCCAATCGGTAATATGTGCATGAGAATGATTTGTTTTGTTTTCAATTACAATATCTAAATCCGCCATTTTAGAAGGAGAAATAAAAAATGATTCTCTAGTCCAAGCGGACCATTGGATAATGGCTGATATATCTCTTATATCTACACCACTTTTAAGTAACGATTCTATTTTATAAATTGTGGTTCGAGCTATTGACCAATTATCGTGTGTAGCACTACCTACATTATAAACTTCGGTATGATATTCTTTTTTAATCCAATGCGGCCATCTCCACATTTCTATCCAATCGGATAAAAAATTTGTATCATTTCCTTCTAAGTTAATTCGTTTTTCTTGCCTAGTGAAAGAGCAACCACTTGCTACAATATGCTTCATTATGCTTTATTATAAATATTTAAAATACTTTGTGGATAAATTTCTTTAACCATTTGATTAAAGTTGCCAGCTGTATAGTGATTATATTCGGATTTAAATTGTCTTAGTTCTTTTTTATCCATTTTCATTACCTCATTTGTAAATGATAATATAGATGTCATTCTATCTCCATCATTTAATATAGAATCATAATCATATTTCCAAAAATCAAAATTATATTTCAACCCCATCGATTCTAATGTAGATATAGTATTTGGCTTTGATAATAGAATAAATGGATGCCCCATCAATGTTGGTTTCATTATCTTTTCAGATATATTATTCCAAGTCGTTTGTGTATCGGTTGCACCAGGCGAACGTTGTACATGATAAAATCTAGTCTCAGCGGCTACATCAAAATACGAATCTAAGTATGATACAAAGTTATAAGCATTGGCTCTATCTCTATAATCTTCATAGTTTGCATAGTCATTTAAATGTGGTAATAATTTGACTATATCTAAAGTTTTATAATAATTTTGAAATTGTATAGGAACAAATTCATTAAATAAATCCGGCTCATAATCTGGACCAGTTGCAGACCATATAAAATCATTTAAGTAATCATTTTTATGTAAATGGTTTAAGAATTGTAATTTATGAATTCTATTATGCCCAGCATAAAACATACCTTTGAATTTTCTTAATATTCGATATGTAGTATCTTCCACTCGCTTAAATGCCAATATGTTTAATGGTATCAGACTATCAGGCTTTACATAATGGAAAAATAATTCTTCAAACCACAAATGATTTTCTTTTTTTGAAATTATGTTTTTACTGATTATATAACTTTCTATATCCAATATATTGCAAAGAGAATCCATATTAGATTCTAATATTTCTTGGTTATCGTAGGTAGCTAAATCATAAAATACATTTTTTAATTTAATGGATTTCAATTTACTCTCCAACGTTTCCCAAAATTTTGGAATAGAAAAATCAACCGATTGGAATGAAATAAATAAAGATGTATCCGAATCTATCGAATCTAACTTTATCAAATCAAATACAGTAAATAAACAAAAAGAACCAATCAATTCATTAAAATCTGATTTTGGTTCTGCATCTTTAAAATAGTATTCTCCGTTAGAGTCTTTTCTATAATGAACGAAGCATAACTTCTTCATAATTAAAATGATTTATAAATGAATGGGTCTCTTTTTTTAAGCTCTTCTAACTTTTTTTGAATCCTTTTTTTAGATTCTCTTTCTTCGTATTTTTTTATAAAGAAGGAAATGATTGGAATTTTTTTAAGTAGTTTTTTCATAATATTAATTTTGATAATAAAGTTCCGGATATTCAACTAAACAATGAATACCACCTTCTTTCATAGCATATTCATATGATACATATATATCAGATGGAGTTTTTAAATCGTGAAATTCTATGTTCTTACACAACGATTTAAATTCTTCAATATAATTTCCTTTGTGTTGATGGCCGGGGTCTAATGGTTTATCAGAACCTTTACCCAACCTAATAATTACATTAAGTTTTTTACCCGTCATTATTTCAAATTTATCCAAATGATTAATCATCTGATTAGCTGCTGATATAATAAAATCCCAACGAGGGTAGAATGTGATAACTCGTTTACCACTCATAGCCAACCCTAAACTCATTCCCATTTGAGTTTCTTCCATAACTGGTACTTCAATCATTTTTTCTTTTGGAACTTCTCCCAAAGTTGTACTCATAGGGTTTCCTGCATAAACTATTTGTTGTCCAATAAAGATTGTATCATCTAATTTAGATAATTCCGTCATAGCATTTGTTAATGCATCTTTATATGGAGAATATTGTGGTGTACTCATATTATTTTTTTAAATGATGAAAATTGTGATTTACAAATTTCTTATTATCTATTTTATTTACTTCTTCTAAAAATTCATTAAACAATTCGTGTTCCTCATTAAATACTTGCAATTCTTTTAATGTTTGTGCCGAATATGTTCCCCAATCAACTAATTGTCTGTAATTTATTACTAAATCAAATGTAGAATCCTTAAATATATCCGTTATAGTTTCGTAGAACATATACATTTCTTTGTAATTATATTTACTAACAACCATAGAGCATATAAATTCATCTATTGTATTTTGCTTTGATAAGAATTTTAAATTAGTTATCAATCTATCCCAATTACCATTTAATCTAGTCTTATTTTCATAGGTATCCTTTGTTCCAGCATCAATACTAATTTCTATTGTTTTAATGTATGGACTAGCTTTCATTTGATTCCATAATTTTTCATCCAACAAATTACCATTTGTGATTATTTGTAATTGTTCTAAATTAGGATATTTTGCTATATCAAAGTTTATCAAATAATCTCTATAAATTTTTGAGTAGAATGGGTCACCACTTCCGGTTACCATAATTCTTTTTAAATTACTTGCAAAATTATCTTCGATGGATTTTAATAAGTGCAACTTTGCTTTATGTTGTGGAGATTCTAAATCATCATTTGGTATCAATGATACTCTACACGATGGGCATCTTAAATTACAACTTCTATCAAATCCAAATAAAATCTCTTCAGGTGGTGTATTATAATTTACGATATCTTCTTCGGTATGAATATTATAAATCTCTCTGAACTCATCTATTTCTTTAAATAGATATGGCTTTCTGCCTGTGTTTATTAATTCATTTAATCTCGGGCATATTTTGTGGTCACAATATTTGTAAGTACCATCCAATACCGATTTACGGATATTTTGAGCTTGAGTGGATGTCCAATTTCTCATTACATCATCGGTTTCATTTACTGGCAACCAACTTTCTTTTCCATTCCCATCTACTCTAATACTTTGTGGTGCCCAAGAAGGACAGCATACGAATTGAGATGACCATTGTACATCGCTGTACATAAATGGCATCTCACACACGTATTTTTTAAGTATTTCCTCTTTGTTATCCATTAAGGTTTTGAATTCGGATTGAATTCGTTTTTATGCTCTTTATACCATTTTAACGCATCTTCTAATCCACTTCTCAAATCATATTTAGGTTTCCAACCCAGTTGCTTCAATCTCTTATTAGATAGTAATCTAACGGGAATCATAGGAGCTTTATTACTTACATAATCAATTGGGTTATCGTTATTTTCAATCGATTTAATAGTATCCAAAACTTCATTAACAGTGTACCCACTTCCATAGCATACATTATAAACATCATATGTATCTACATTTTCTGCAACACATATAAATCCACTAACCATATCATCAACGTGAATCACATCTCTAACTTCAGTTCCATCACCCCATACCGGGATTGGATTTAATCCATCTGCTACTTTACGGATATTTGCGGGGGTAACGTGACACTTTTCGTAATCATACTTATCATTTGGTCCGAATGCGTTTGAAGGTCTAATGATTACACATTGCATTGGATTGTGAATATGATTTGATAAGAAGTCGCAAAGTGTTTCGCCATATCGTTTCATATTACCAACTGCTTTATATGCAGGATATATATTTGGCGATTGTACTTCAATATCTTCCGTACAATATTCACTACCAATGTTTGGATATACTGTATTGGATGAAATGTACATAAATTTTCTAACGGAGTTTTTCCAAGCTTGCTCCATTAAATTTACATTCATTTCAACGTTTGCTGTAACGTGTATCAATGGATTTACTTTTGTATCCAATGCATTTGATGTATTAGCTGCACAATGAAATACCACATCTACATTTTGTACAATCTTTTCACAAAATTCAGCGGTTTGTAAATCGCCTTTAATGTGCTCTACAAATTGAGTTCCTTCGAAATCGTTTCTCAAATCTCTTGCAAAAGTAGTTGCTCTTAAATTAGTGTAACCACTTTCATACAACATTTTTAATAATCGTGAACCAATAAATCCACTTGCACCCGTAACTAAGATTTTGTCTGTTTTTTTCATATTTTTATTTAAAAATTTCCCAATTTAAAACTACATCATTTACAAATTTATGAGTTAGTATAGATGATGTATGCCCATACCAACTTTTTTCTAAATATTGTTTTTGTCCTTCAATATCTAATCCATTCATTTCTCTCCACAATACTTTTGGTAAATCATAATTACCATCAGATAAATTATAGTCAAAGTTTCTAATACTCCATTCTATAATTCCTCCATACGAATGTACGGAATTTTCTTCAAAAAACCAAAAATATTTATCAAAATCTATTCTATCAGAATACATTTTTACATACGGGTTATCATATATCATTAAACCACTTCCCCAAGTGTTTTCTACTTTTTTTTGTTCTATCATTTGTTGATATGGAGTTCCAAACTTAGGATTATCCCAAATATGAAATGGTGGAGTTCTTGCTTCTAATGCCGGTTTAGAAAAGTTATTATTCATATTGAATGAATGGAATTTAGTAACTCCAACTTTTTCTAACCAACTTAATAATCCAATTAAAGAATCAAACCAATCAATATATCTTTCTTCTTTGGACATTACACTATCTAAATAGTGTGCACAAAATTCATCTACTTTACCCGGATGGTTTGTTAAGTTATAACCACCTGTTAAATAGTAATATCCATGCTGATAACAATGTTCTTTTTCTCCAAATTTAATAAAATCATTTGTGTGAGGATGTGAATCATTTTTTTCCAACCACAATTTTGTTAAATCGTTTTTTGGATTCTCATTGTATTTAGATGGTGAAATGAAAAATGAATTACGAGTCAATGTAGTCCATTGTGCGATTACAATAATATCTTTTGGATTAACCTTCTGATTAAAAATCAAATCGTTTACTTTATAAAATATAGAACGGCAGATGGTTTTATTATCATTTGTAATAGTTCCATAGTTATGAAATTCGGCATCTTTACCTAACTTTCTCCATAACCAATGAAACCAAGTGTAGTCTTGCTTTGGGTCGTTTTTCCATCTATCTTCCATTTCTGGCAAAGATATGTTCATCCGATAATTGTGAGTGAATGAGCAACCCGATGTAACAATGTGTAACTTATTTTCCATTAATGTAATGATTGTATGTTTTTCTCAATGCTTCTTTAAAACCTAATTTTGGTAATAATCCAATTTCAGTTTGCTTTGTAGTATCCATCTGCCTACGCATATCTCCGTTTGGTTTAGATGTATCCCATTTTATAGATATATTTTTTCCACTAATTTCTATCAGTTGCTCAATCATAGATTTGATTGTAATTTCTTCACCCGCTCCGAAGTTAATTGTAGTATGCAATTTACGTTCGTATAAATCTAAAATAGCATCAGCCACATCGCCAGCATATACGAAATCTCTAATAGGTGTACCATCACCCCATGCTTCAATTTCATTTGTTGCTTCAAATACTTTTTTACATTGAGTTCCAATTACAGTCCCATTACCACTAAAATCATCATATTCTCCAAAAATATTTGCAGGTCGAATTATAGACCATTTATCGTAGTTATACTGAACTTTATATGATTCTAACAGAATCTCACCCATTCGTTTACTCCACGATGGAAACCAATCTGCTTCAGATGGTAACGTTTTCCATACACTATCTTCTACAAATTTTTCAGCAGGTGCATATACTCCAACCGAACTTACAAATACTAACCAAATATTGTGCTTAGCACATTGGTGTATAATTTCCGTATTGATTTTGAAAGATGGATATAAAAAATCCACTGGTTTAGTTTTTGCTCTCAATGGAGAACCTTTGATACCAAAACAGTTTAATACTATATCCGGCATTTCATAGAAGAACAAATTTCTTACATTTTCTTCATTAGTTAAATCTAATTCGTAAAAAGTAAATTTATCTGATTTTGGTAAATTATCTGAATACTTCAAATCTACACCAATCACATCATATCCCTTTTCTAAACATTTTTTTACTAAATGTATTCCAACTAAACCGCTACATCCGGTTATAAGAACTTTATTATAGGCTTTATCCATTTTTTTTCTATTTTTTCTAAATTATCTTTAAACATTATTTTATCTGCAAATCCTAATAAATGATTTCGATTGTGTACTAATATATCGTTTATAGAACTATACCAATTGTGTAGTTCATTAATTGGTAAATTTGAAATTCTTTCTATTTCGGAACATATTTTAAAATATCGCTCTTCATTGTTTTCAATAGTATCATATCTTTCATCTATAAATCCATCGAATGTTTTGAATCCTAACGATTGTAGATATTTTAAATATCCGTATGCTCCAAAAATAATAAATGGTTGTAATACAGCCATTGGGTTGCATATTTTTTCAGTTAAAAAAATATCATTTTCAAAATTGGTTTCTGTTACAATGTATGTGTAAGAATCCAAATATATTTCCTTTTTAAAAGCTCTAGCCACTTCAAATGACTCTTTATCTTCCGAATTATGAGTATCAACTTCTATTGGAAGTTTATTCATAAATGATTCTTCGGCGTTTTTTATAGATAAATCAAAATCTTCTACACCTGTTAAATAAATTGCTCTATTATCTGATTTCTTTAGGAAACTCGCATAAATCGTATCCCACATATTTTTGGATTCCAAAAAGCAACCAAATGTATATCTAAAAGGTTTTTGCGAATTTCTATTCAAACAAACAAAATGTTTGCTTCGTATATTATTTATTTCAGATTCATCAATCCATTCGGTTTTATATCCTAATGTAAAATTTGGTTGAGATTTTAAATTTTTTACTTTAATCGCCGTACTCGTTACAATTGCATTTTCAAAATAAAAATTATATTTTTTTAAATCGGGCAATAATTCATATAGGTTAGATGTTCCAACAAAAAAATAGAACATATCCATATTCAATCCCATATCAATAATCATAGTTTCAAACTCATCCATAAACCATTTATCAGAAAAAGGTTCGTGTGAATAATTTATAATAAATTTGATTCTATCTTTTTTTGCTAAGTCGATTATCTTTTGAGATACACCGGTTCTGAACGATGTTGAGTATTTTACATTATTGGAATTTATATAATCATTATTATCCAATAATCTTCTATGATTGCCAAAAATTTCTATTGGATAGAAATATTTTTCATCTTTATTTGGTACACCATCTTGTGCTATTATATAATTTTTAGATTTAGCAATTACGTTACCATATAATTCAGAATGGCACGTAGCCAATACAAACTTTTGATTATTTGTATCATAATTATATTCATCCGAATGTTGATTGTAGTACGAAATTATTGCCTTATCAAATAAATTTGGATATGGTTTTCTTCTTTTAAAATCGTATCTATCGTATATAAATTTTAACATATTAAAATGCTATCCACTTACCCGTTCCGTAATGTGGAAATTTTGATTTGTATTTATAGTAAATTACATCCGAAGGTATTTCTCTTTTCTTATTCCAAGTTGCTTCAGTTGGTGTATAAGTTGAAACATCGTTATCTTCAACTACAAAGTAAAGCGGTAAATCAAAGTTTCTAGCATATTTATGAACTTCATAAAATATACCACTTTCAAAACTCATATCACCAATAAAACACCAAACCTTTTCATCGCTTCCTCTTTCTTTAATTCCCATTGCTACACCTAATGCGATTGAAAGTGTACCACCCACAATAGCGGATGAATAAAACTTTTCATCCATATTACAAAGGGTAATTGATTTTCCTTTAAGAATTTCATCTTCAATCCACTTAGGTGAAATACCTTTTAATAATGCGTGGTAATGTGAACGCCAAGTACTGAATATCCAATCTTCCTTAGATATTCTTTTGAACACTTCAATCAATTGCTCTTCATTTCCATTTGATAAGTGGATAGGTCCTCTAATTTTACCCTCTTCCCAATGTTTTACTATTAGGTTTTCAAAATCAATCAAATTTTCCGAAGTAAATAGTTCATCTACTTCTCTTACTTTATTGTAGTTTTCTAAATTTTGTATCATCTGTCTCTTTTTTGTAATGTAGGATTATTAGTTGGCCATTCCATTTGATATTCCGGGTCGTTCCATTTAATTACACCTTGCATATCCGCATCTACATATCCATCTTTATAAAATAAATTATAATGGAACATACAATCCGTTAATGCATAATGTCCATTAGCAAAGCCGGGTGGAACTAATACTTGGTTTCTATCTTTTTCGGTTATCATAAACGATTCCCAATCACCGAAAGTTGGTGAATCTTTTCGCATATCTAATACAACTAAATAGATATCGCCAACTGCCGCTTGAACTAATTTCCACGTTTTGTTATCATAATGCAATCCCCTTAATACTCCTTTATACGATTTCGAAAATCTTCCGTGAATTGATATTTCTGATTTATCATAATGAATATGTCGCATTACGGGATGTTCTTCACTATGAAATGTAGTAAATATTTCGCCTCTATATTCTCTATAAATTGATGGAGTAAATACGGGCACTTGGTAACCAAATATTTTTGATGGAGTTTCTATAAACTCATCCCATTTATTATTCATATTATGTTTGATTTGCGTAACCTAATGGAAATCCGTTTCTAAATTCTGCTCCCATTTTTGGAACTATCATTTGATATCCTTGAATCAATTGTTTTATACCTCTATCTAAATCCCATTCAGGCATCCAACCAGTCGCTTCTATTTTAGCGTTCGATACAATGTAATCTCTTTTATCGGGGTCCTCATAAAAATCGTTGTATGATACCGCAAAATCCTTTACATGGGATTGTATCTTTTCTAACAATTCTTGCTTTGAAAGATTTGCCGAACTTAATCCTACATTAAACACTTCACCTTTGTAAGTATCGTAGTTTTCTAACATAAAAAGAAATGCCGATGCAACATCTTCAACGTGAATAAAGTTTCTTTTAAAATTCTTTTCAAATACAACTATGTATTTATCGGTTATTGCTTTATAAGTAAAATCATTTACCAATAAATCGGTTCTCATTCTTGGTGATACTCCAAATACAGTTGCTAATCTAAATGTAATTGCTGATGTGTTTGCTCTTAAAAAGTTTTCAGCATCGCATTTAGTTTGTCCGTAAACTGAAATAGGAGTAAGTGGTGATTCCTCCGTACATTCCGTTTGGCCTACACCAATCCCATATCCACTATTTGTATTGGGATATAAAATCTTTTTATCTTTAGCAAATCTTACAATATTAAAGATTTGGTCAAAATTAATTTCTTTTGCCAATTTAGGGTCAGCCGCACAAGCAGGAAATCCTACGATTGCTGCCAATGGAATAATTACATCAGCTTCTTTACATAATCTTTCCAATTCCGTTACATTACGAACATCTCCATAAATGAATTTAAATTTTGGATTCGATGTATATTGTAATAGAGAAGTTTGATTAAATAATAATTTGTCTAATACTACGATTTCATGTCCGGCTTTCAACATTTTATCTACAATAACCGAACCCAAATAGCCTGCGCCGCCTGTGATTAATATTTTCATTAAAAATAAATGTTTTCTAAAGTTGCTTTTGATAAATAGTTTCCATTATGCGTTAACTCCCATACTTTGTATCTATTTTGTTGTTTAAAATCCAAAAAGAATGCTAAATCTTTTTTATAAGGAGTAGATTCTTTGAATACTTTAATTTCTTCTAAGAACTCAATTAAATTTTCTTCATATGTATTTGATATCGTTTGCATTTCATTTAAAGAACGTAATCCTTTAATTAAAAAACACATATCAAATTCACATTCTAAATGCATTGCTATATCTGGTACCTGAAAATTTCCATTTCCAAATTGGTAGAATCCTCCACCTCCCATTTCTCCGAATTTATAAGATTGCTTCTCTTTCTCAACATATTCTTTAGTATCTACTAATTTAGAGTTTACATATAGTGTAAATGTTTTAGAATTACTATCATCATTTAAAACCACTACTTCTATAAATTCATTTATTTCCGATGCTTCTATATTATAATGAAATTGTACAAAACTATCATCCATAAACCAATATGTCCACATTAATGTAACAATATCATTACCATCATTATCCTTTACTTTATAAAAAGATAAACCAGAATGTTTACCACTTCTAGCAAATGCAAATCCTTCCTCATTATATTCCATCATTTCGGGAAATATTTTAACTTTAAGATATAATGAGAAATCATCATCCATAAAGGTATCTATCTTCCTATCGGTAATATCATATCTACTTTCGGGTAAAATAACCCAAGGTTCTTCTTTTTTTATTAATAAACTCATATTTTTTAAATTTGAATAGTTCCACAAAAATTATAAAATTCTTCCAATTCAGGAAATGTTTTCACAAAATTAGTTCCTCTTCTTTTATCGTGTTCTGTAAAGTATTTGTGGAAATTATAACGATTTCTAAGTTGTTTGCTACCATCTTGTGGTGATATCATCCAATCATATATTCTTTTTAATTTCTGAACTTCAATATCAGAAAATCCAATATACTTTGGTTCAAATACAGGAATAGCATAATATGTAATTAACTTAGTTTGCTCTAATAATTTTTTAGAAAAATCATATGGAAGAATTTGAACAGTCTGATGTTGTGGATATCTTAAATATGATGAATCTAAAAATACTGCCGAATTCCAATATCTATCGTAGCTACCATAGATATCTTTTAAGTTATAAACCTCTTTAATCAACTTATTATAATTGAATAAACTCAATGCATTATATGTTGACATAAAAGTAATAATAACTCTTGGACATTTGGTTAAAATTTTATTAACGTTATCCCAAAATCTATTAAATTCCATACCCGTTCTAATATAATCAGCTTGCTCTCCCCAAGTATCACAAGATGTGAAAATTACAATTTCACTTGCTCTTTCCTCATCTTCGATTCTTTTAAGTTTTTCAATAAACTTATCAATTAATGCATCAGGTGCACCTAAGTTTGAATTAAATGCTAATTTAAGTTGTTTATTTGGATTTGGTTGGTCTATAATATAATCTAACACTTTCCAAGTATCTTTTGCCAATAATGGTTCACCACCCGTAATTCTAAAGGTGTGTAAATCTTTGTATAAATCTGGCCACCATTTCCAAAAGGCTTCCGTATATGGATTATAATCTTTTTGAGCAATTGGCATTTTGTGTTCCTCAATTAAATATTGAGTATCATTAAATCTATCCGTTGTTGGATAGGCGCCGTATTTTTCAATTTCCTCAACCCATTGAGAACTATATGCAGGTCCACAATAAGAACATTTAAAATTACAAGCATTACTAAATGCTACTTCAACATACTTAGGATTAAAATCATCTCTCCAATCCGAATTTTTGATTTGCTCCATAAATGGTAAAGACCAACTTTCTGAAGATTTGAAAACTCTATCAGAAAATATGCTAGAATTATCTTCTACTCCCCAACAATAATCACATTCAGTAGGTCTAGCTCCATTCAACATTTCTTTTCTACGAAGTTTTTTGTATCTCGTATTGTGAAGTGCCGATGGGTTTCGTGCAATCTCTTGCGGAGAAATTGCGTGTGTTCTAGGATGGTGACATGAGTGATTGTGTCCTACCTGTAAAGATAGCGTTACTTGCGTCCATTTTGCTAAACACATACCCGGTCCTACCGCATCTAGTGTTTTCTTTGTATTCACATACAAAGGATTTTGTTGTTCTAAATCAACTTTGAATTTATCTGACATTATTTTCTATTTTAGCTATTATACTATTAATTGGTATTCTTTGTCCTTCTTTTATTTCTATATGAGTTATACATCCACTCTCCCACACTTCTAAATCCATTATGGCTTTATCCGTTTCAATCTCTGCTATTATATCACCCGATTTAACACAATCTCCCTCTTTTACAAACCAATTAACCAATACACCCGTTTCCATCGTATCGGTCATTCTAGGCATTATTATATCACTCATTTTCTAATGGTTTTTACATTTACCATAAATGCGTTTGGAATATCCATTATTTGCTCTTTACTGATAAATTCATATCTTTCTTTAGCATTAGATAATCCATCTGTTTTATGGTTGATACTACCTTGCTGCATATTTAAAACATATCTTCTTTCATTTGCAGCAGTAGTTTCTCCCTTTGCCCATTTCTGAATTCCACCTTCTTCAATTATACCTTCGGTTTGATGTGGTAAGCATTCAAATTTACCATCTCTTCTATATGGGAGTATTGTGGATGGAACTTCTATATTATCCGATTCTATTTCTACATTTTGATTAACTAATCTATGTTTTAAATATGAATCATCTTTAGCCATCCCATCGAAGTTCAAATTTAATATCGCAGTTTTTTCAAAAGCGTTTTCAAAAATACTACTTCTAACTTCATCGTTATTAAATGCTTTATTCCAAACTTTTATTTTAGCTATATCACCTTTGAACCACTTAGCGTGTGTTTGTGTTCCAGGCGATGGGGTGTGTCCAACAAAGAATGGTTCTACTCCATAACGTTTTAACGGAAAATCAAAATGCATTGGTGATGATGTGCCTGTTCCATTTCTAGCATCACTTTCATTTCCATTCATATAAAGATGCATCTTCTTATTCTTTGCATCTAATACCATAGTTACCCAACTCCATTGGTTTTCATATCGTTTCATCCATTGATAAATGTGATTCTTACGTGAATCCCACAACATAGCAGTATATGCTCTACTATTATTAAATGATAACCCATAATCATAACCGGGCTTTCTGAAAATCGGATATTCCACAAATTGTCTTTTTGTATCACCGATTAACCAAATAGGAACTTTTTCTATTTGTTGGTCAGCCTTAACCAATACCGAAATAGTATGTGAATCCGATATGGCGTTTCTTAGGTTGTTGGATGGTAAAATTTCTAATAAAGAATTTACTCCATTAAATTGTCCAAATGATTGATTTTCAATTTTTTGATGAATTTGTTTATCAGCCATCCCTTCCAATACACATCTCCAAAATAAATCATCATCTTCCATTCCCCAATCCCAATAGTCATTGGAGTATCCATTGGCTTTATATGCCTGTTCTTTTGAGAATAAAACTGCTCCACCAAAGTATTCTTCATACTTTAACATATAGTCGGATTGTGAGATACGAACTGCTATATGTTGTGGATTATCGGTTGGAAATGAATAATCACAACTATCATCTTCCGGCACCATATCAATATCATGCCAAACAATGTAATCACAACCATCTTCAAATGCAGCTATTGCTGCAACATTTTTCATCAATCCTCTATTAAATAGTTCATCATCATTTTGATGTCCTAAATATATAGCATGTTCAATTCCCATATCATTTAAAAATTTATGAATATGGGGAACAAATCTTTTTAAATGTTCTTCTCTATTTCTATATGGTACACAAACTCCTAATTTCATATTATAACAATACGGATAAAAAATGATAGTTTTTTACAGTTGCTTCATTTAATAATTTATATTTACAAGTCGATAATCCATCCAATTCTATATTAGTTAAATTTCTGGAAATATTATTAAAGAATCTTATTTGATTTTGGCGTGTAGTTCTATTTTTCCATTTTCCACCATCATATCCATTTTCCCTATGTGATAAAAGTTTTATCAAAGATTTTCTTCTTTTTGGAACATATACATCCAATTCATCAGATATATCCATTTCCACCAAATGAGTTTGTTTAGTTATTGCATCATATCCATTACCACTTAAATCAATTAAAGTTCTATTTCTGGTTATAGATGTATCATAATAACATAATAACTTTTCTGAAGATTTGTATTGTTTAAAATTTTCAGTAAGTGGATACATTTTATTTTCCGATATTGCTTTTATTTCGGATGCCGATAATACTCCATCATATACTGCAAATTCTTTGATTACTCCTTTAAACCAATTACCATCTTCGTTTCGATATGGGTCTCCGCAACCTAAAAAGAAAGATGCTTCATCTTTGTAATCTTTGATTTTACAAAATTGCTTAACTTCTTTACCATCTCTATTGTATGTTCTTGATATAGTAGTTTCTCCGATAAATTCACCATCTTTATACATTGATATTTTTCCATTTAGAAAATCTAAATTAAAAACAATATTAACGTATGAGTTTGATGCTATTTCAGAGTTTATAGAATATACATTATCATCACTATCCCAAGTTTCTACTTTATATCGTTTAAATGAATTAAAACTAATATTAGTATCATATCCAGGAATAGAGAATATTGTATAATCATCCCATTCTTTATTTGGATTACAAATTATATCATCGGATTTGAATTTAGCAAGTATAGTTCTTGAATTTTTAAAATCAAAAATATCATGCAATTTATCAATTTCGACATAAGAATTTTTACCATTAAAGTATAACCCCTTTACCTTATCATCAGATTTTATGGTCTTTTTATCTAATGATAAACCGGCATATTTACATCTATAAAGAAGGTCATCATCTTCAAATCCCCATCCCCAATATTCATTGGAGTATCCATTTATTTGCTCAAATGTGGAAACTGGAAACATCGTTATACCACCAAAATATTCATCGAATACAATTCGTTTTATATTTGGATTATCTTCAAAGCCTGTTGCCAAATGCGTAGGCGTTTCTGAATACGAATAATCGACCTTAATTGGTATCATATCCACATCGTGAAATGCTACATATTTACATCCTAATTTCTTAGCTCGTTCAAATCCAATATTTAAAAGTTTACCTCTATTAAATGGTTTATCATCCAATTGTTCTACCACAATTAATTCGTATGGAATTTCTTGCTTTTTTAGAGCAGCATCAAGACTTTCTCTAAACATTTTTAGATGAGCTTCTCTATTACGATATGGAACGATTATTCCTAATTTCATTATCTTTCAGAGTCTTTTTTAGGTCTACCCGCCGGCATTGATGATGTTGTTCCTTCATTTGCATCGGCAATTCTAGAAACATTGTTGTGAAATTCATATAGATAATATTGAATTCTATCACTCCAATCTTGCTTTTCAATTTCTTCGAACCAAACAGTTAATGCATCTAATGAGTTTGCAATCTTCTCCAATGCTTTTACTTTTCTTTGTTCTAAAATTAGATTCTCAACAGCTTCTGCTGATTCTACTTGTTGTGTAACAACTTTTTTTGTACCTGCCATATTTGTTAGTTTAATTTAACTGAAATTCTTTTTATATTTTTATCTATTTTACTTTCACCAGTCACTTTATAACTTACAGATGATAATCCGAATTTTGGAATATCTTTATGATTAGTCTTAACCGATTCATAGAAAAATATGTTTTCATTTTCTGTGAAGTTAGGGTCTGGCTTCTTATAATTATAATTGTCTAATATAGTGAATTTTTCTGAATTTTCCAAAATTTTAAATTTACCTAAGCCGGTTTCTGGCATATTAAACTTATATGAATATTGAAAATCTTCTTCTATTACTTTCTTTTGATTTGATATTAATATTTCTCTAGCGTGATTTTTTAAACTAGCTGTATCAACGTAAAATTGACCAACCATTTTATTAAATGCTATATCAATTATAGGTTCAAATGTAGTAAGTCCTCTATTATAATTTTCTTTAAATACTAAATCAATTTCGGTATCACTTAGAGCATAATCAAAACACAATAAATTAGATAATTTACCATTTAATTTATTTTTGAAAAAAAGCGAACCCATCCAAATATCTTTATTAGAAAAATCCATAAGTGGTTTCGATGTATCAAAAAATACTTCATCAACTAAATTACCATTTATGAATAACGATACGATTCCTTCAGCGGCATCAAATCTTAAACTTATATGTGCCCACTTATTTTTAATATCAGAATGATTCCACCATATTTGAATCAATTCACCATCTTCTAACCAATGTTGGAATACCAATGCTTGATTATTCTTTACAAATAATCCAACATCATATCCTTCTTTAGCTATAAGAGTACCATCTTGTGATAAATTTCCATTGATATATGCATCAAATGAAATCGTAAATGAATCCTGGAATATGTTATCAATGATTGGATTTGATTTAATCATTAATGAATCGCCATCTACAAATTCAAATGATGTTAGCTTTTTATTAATTTCATATTCGTTTTCATTCACGTCAATCAAACGATGTTGTTTAAAAATATCTTTATCAAAGAATTTTATAGTAGGTAATGGAATATTATATTTGTTCATTCTCCATAACAAATCCATATATTCAAACCCACCATCCCAATAATCGTTACTGAATCCATTTATACTTTCAAAATCTTCTTTTGAAATTTTAAATACACCACCAATATAATGTGGATATGGTTTGCCGTTTTTAACATCGGCTATATTACAAGCCATATGGATGGGATTTAAAAAATCATCAGAATAATCACAATTATCAGTTATAGGAATAAGATTGACATCGTGAAATACAAAGTAATCACATTCATCTTTTAATAGTTCGTAACCAACGTTACATAAACTACCATAATTGAAAAAATCAGGAGATTGTTGTTCTATAAAGTAAATTGTATAATCCAACTTATCTGCCAAGAACCACTGCATGTGTGCAGCAAATTTGAAGAGCTCTTCGTTTCTATTTCGTATCGGTACAATTATACCTAACTTTTTTTCTAACATAACCGAGTATAACCTTTTATATAGATATAATTTCTTTTAATAAAACAGTCCAATTTTTATAATTTTCAAACGTTGGTGTAGGACAATATTCAAAAGAATAATCGGCATCATTTAAATCCATTTTGAATGATTTCGAACGTAATGCTAAATACATTTGTAAATATTCATCCGAATACGCATATTCCTTTTTAATATCAGCCACAGCTTTTATTCTTTTTATAGAAGTATCATCCCATTTAAAATGGTGTACCTGTACTGAATGTGTATCGATTGGAGCTATTAACGGATGATTCCAACCTTGCCATCTCCAAGTCGTTTCACCATAAACTTTAGCATAATGTTGACCGGGTGTTATTTCTATATTCCCTTTAACTATACAAATTTTATTTGGACAAGCTCCACTCATAGGATATCTAAAAAATCCTGCATATGGAAATTGGCTGAATATACTTTCATTTTTAGTAAATGGTTTTAATTGTTTAAATTCACCATCTTCTCCAATTCTATCTATAAACCCACCTCTTACAATTTCCCAACCATTTTTCTCACAATCTAAAATTATTTCCTTAATTGGTTTTGAATATACGTGGAATTCATCATCATCGGATACTATCCACCAATCATTTGGATACAATGATTTTATAGAATTATAAAGCATTGTAACGGTTTCCCAATTATATTCTTGCTCATCCGGATGTTTATGTAAAATAACTTTATCACCAAATTGTTTACATACTTTTTGAACGTTTTCGTATTGTTTATTTTTCGTATCATATGCAACTATATGAATTTCATCCACTATATCAATGTAGTGTTGAATCATATATGGTAATGTGGTTGTTCGTGAACCAGTCACAGTGACTAATCGTATCATAATTTATTTTTAGTAACTATTGTTAAACCCGTAGATGTAGTTTTATTTGTAAAGGTAGTGAAATTTTTTAAATTTACCAAATTATATTTAGAATTATTTTTTAATTCTTCAATAAATTTAGCAGGTCCATCAAATTCTGCGAAATCTGTTTTTTGTGTATCTGGAACTAAAAACGTATTGTGATATGTTTGGTCGGTATCGTGAATTGTTATGATTCCATTTTCAGACATTATTTGTGAGTATAATTCAAAATCTTTCTTAACGCCCTCATATGAATGGTCTCCATCAATATGTAAGTAATCTATCTTAATATCCTGTCTAACAAAATAATCGTAATATGCTCTTTCAGAAGTTTCAATTATAACTTGTGGTGCAAAGTGTTGTCTTAAAAATGAATTATCCTCTGTCCAATCTGTAAATCCGCCTACACCATTTGCTGCATCTATTACTATTGTAGTTCCGATATCACCCCATTCATTTGATGGATTTCCTTCGAATATACCCTGCTCCCATAAATCGTGTCTAGATTGAGTCATTAAGCGTGGTATAAATCCACCTCCCGTTCCAATACATACACACACTTTAGCTCTAATGAATTGTATTAGAGAATATACCATCAACCCATCACCTAAGTGTAAATCGGTTGCACCATGCGACCAACGATATTTTACAGTCTGATACGTTATATCACCCCCTTTATCTATCGTATGATTGTTGGTAATAAAATTTTTTACTAAATTTAAATTGATAAGACTTTGCATATTTCGGTAACCCATTTATCTTTATTAGTAAATATATTTAATTCATCCTTTAGTTTATTGAATTCTATACTTAGTTGATTAAAACTATCATTTTGAATTTCTAAGTATTTTTCATAAAACTCATCTTTGCTATTTGCTCTATATTTGTAATCAATATGTTTCATCCAATTTGTATGTATGATTGGAAGCTTACCATAATCAATTGCATTAAATATTGCATACCCAAATGGTTCTTTTATATAGCAACCGTGAAACATTTGAAAATTACTTTCAAAAAATTTTTTATGAAAACGATAATCAAATTCTATGAATCTATGATATTTTGGATTTGTATTTGAAGCTTCCAACATTCGTTTGTAATCGTATTTATTTGAAAATACAATTGATGGTATATAATCTAAATAATGCGCATTCTTACGAGTTTCACATCTAGCCGCATATCCAATTTTATCACTTATGATTCCTAAAAATGGTATATTATTTTCCCATTCATAGTAATTTGTAATGTTAATAACGTGTTGATAACTTTTATGAATCGTATCATCCTCATATCCTATCCAAACTATATTATCAGAATTATCTAATATTTCTCTCTGCCATTCCCAATCTAACCTTGTCATTAGATTTTCGTACTCATCATTTAATCCTAACATATCAGGAATAAATGCATGAACAAATGTTATGTGAGTTTTGTGAAGATACTTTTTGATTATAGGATTTGGTTTATATGAATGATGTAGAAAAACTATTTTATCACACTCATTTAATATCCTATCTATTTCTTCATCGTTTTGAAAAGTATATATTGCATCTTTTTCTGGCAACAAAGGTCTACCATCAACTACAATTTTGTAATTTTCTGTAACTAATGGTAATATATTCTCTATAAAGTTATTACACCATATATCAGAACCTCCTACTACATTTTTTCCGTAACCGGTTGTTATGAATACTATCATATAATAATTTACAATGGATTTATCCTAACTCCACCTACTGAATTTTGTTTCAATCTATATTGACTATCCATTAATTCATTTATATGATTCCAATATATTGTATCAGCCTTAACTGAACTTTCCAACCATTCTAATAGAATATCGTTATTCAATTGATTTAACGATAAAAAAGATTGTTCATTTAAATCGGTTAAATCTAAACGAACGTTTCCATCATAAAAACACGATATAGTTGTATCGTATGTAACTACTACTCTAAAAATAATATTTGTTATTACATCGGTAAACGTATCAACATTATCTTTAATTAATCCTTTAATTTCCCAATTATATGTCATATTTTTATTTATTTATTGAACTACTAATATATAATTCCAAATCTTCTATTTTTTTAGATAATTGTTGTACGGATTTTACTAATGGTGCAATTAATTCATCGTAATTTAAATGCATAATAGCATCTGGCTTATCAATTGTACCATCTACTAAAGATGAATTCGAAATATCCATACCATATTCGGAAAGTGAGGAAGTAACTTCTTGTGCAACAAATCCCATTCGTGTATGAGATGGAAGATTTTTATACACATATCTAACCGGATTTAATTTATTTAAAAATTCTATTCCAAATGATTCATCTAATTTTTCTATATTATCCTTTATTCTTCTATCTGATGTAATGAATTGACCTGAACTACCCACTTTAGCATTAGCATAAACACTCCAATTATTAGGTTGTGCCCATGCCATAATAGCACCTTCTCCGGATGCTTGATTTTTTGCTCTGAAAGCGAACCATTGGTTTAATCCAGCCGTTGTTTCATATTGGGGCATTTCGCATTCTCTATAAGTCCAAGACCCACCTGGACCAGAATAATCTACCCAAAAATAAGTTCCTTTTAAATAAAATTGAGTTCCAGCGCCCATATCAATCCAACCATAGTTAAATCCACTACCCGAATCACTTGAATATAATTTTATTACTCCACTGTTGGATTCCAATGCATTGTTGGAAATAGTCCAACCCGATGTGGATGAACCAATGTATCCAACTTTAGCTACCATTGAACCATTACTAAATACTCTAAAATTTGGATTATTTATATCACTTCCGATTTGAATATCACCACCCTGAATGACAGCTCCACTAAGAACCCCACCACTAATGGTTGCCGTTGATGTTATATTTCCCGTAAATGTGCCCGATGTTGCATATACATCACCTTTGAAATAGGCATCTCCAGCCGAAGTTATTGCGAAATTTTTAGAACGAATCAATCCGTTATCCAAATTTATTTGAGTACCTGCGGTAGAATAAACGCCCGAAGTATATGAGTAACCCGTAGATTCAATTACACCTGTTCTAATTTTACCACCACTTATTGTTGTTGTATTTGAATTAACATCAGCTGCTGCTCCACCTGCTGATATCTTACCATTGGCAGTTGTTTGTGCATTACTTGCGGCAGTTGCGGCATTATCTGCGGTTGTTTGTGCGGTTGAAACTTGGGTAGTTGTTGCGGCATTTCCACCGGATACTGTTATATTTCCATTTATACTTAATGTAGTACCATCCCACGTTAATTTATCCTTTAAAGAAAATTTTGCAGTACTATCCACATAAAAGCCAGTATTTGTATTATTATATGCGCCAGTTCCAATATAAATTGCTTTATTAGCCCCATCTAATGTGATACCATTATTTCCCACTTTAAATGTATTTGAAAAATATCCATCGGCACCAGCGATAATAGGGGAAATAATACTACCACCACTAATCAATGTACCACCCGAATACGTTCCGGCTGCAATACTATCGGCTACAGCTTTTGCGTTTGTATATGCCGCAGATGCCGAAAGTGCGGCATTTGTAGCGGCTATCGATGCAAAACTTTGTGCATTAGTTTGAGCAGTACTTGCGGCGGCTGAACCGGATAGTACTGCATTCGAACCCGCAGTAGCTACTTGAGTAGAAGTGGCGGCATTTCCACCCGTCACATTTATAGTTCCATTTACTGATAGATTTCCACTCGTATCAAATGTCAATTTATCTTTTAATGAAAATTGCCCCGCACTATCTAAATAGATTGCAGTATTTGTATTATTATATGTTCCAGTTCCTATGTATATCTTACGAGTGGATGTTCTTGCATCTAAGTTTATTTGTGCAGCTGATGTATCACCAACTGTAAATAATTCTTTTATGTATCCAACTTGCCCACCGATTGCAGGAGAATAAATAACAGTATCTCCAATAAATGAACCACTATATTGTCCATTTGCCAATTGTTGAACTTTTGATAAAGATGATGATAAAATTATTGCATTTGAAGAACTTACTGAAGAACTTAAAGAGCTAATTGATGAAGATACCGAACCACTTAATGTTACAACCGAACCACTAACCGTTGTAATACTACCACTCACACTACCACTCAATGTTACAATAGTATTATCCGCAGATGAACTATAAACAGTCATTGTACCACTAATGGATGCGGAAACAGCGTTTAATTGTGCCAATGAAGAGGATGCCGATGAACTAATGTATATTAATGTTCCACCTATATTATCGTTACCACCCGTAAATGTAGCACTTGCTGTTACTGCTACGGGAACGTAATTATTATTTACATCATAGAATTCAAATTTAAAATTATATGTTTCATTACCAATTACAGTTGGCATTGATGTTATAAATGAAACTTCATCTGGTGAAAATGCCGTATCTTCTGATAATTTTAAAGTAATATTACCAACGTGCCATTCATTATATGCACCATTTGGCATTTTCAAATATAAACTAGCCGATGGTTCTGATTTATCTAATGAAAATGTAATAGTTTGGTCTTTTAAATTTTTTGTAGGATATATTCCATTTAATGAACCAACTAATAATTCACCATTATTAGAACCACTAAGATAAATATTTAAATTACTATCATCATTAATTAAAGATGATGTATAAAACGCATCTATTCCAAATTCATACACGCTTTTCGCAGATAAATTTAATGATGATGTATATCTAAAATTAGCAGCATCGTCTGTTGACCTTAGTTTTATCCCATTATCGATTTTAGTAGAATCTAATGATACATTCATACCTGGAGATGCTGTCCATAATTTCGATAATACTTCGGATGTGAAAAATCCCGCACTACTAATTACACTTCCAGATAACTCATATGATGTTAATAGTTCTTTTGATTCAACTAAAATATCCTGTATTAAATCGTAATCGGAAATATCGCCTTCCGATGTTCTATATACCTTAACTCTTTTAACATCTCCGGCAAATGTATTTATATTTGAAACAGTTACATTTGCAAATGATTGGCTTATTCCTGAATTTACTTTTATTCCATTTTCAATTCTATAAATTGATTCTAAATTTTCAGTTATACTAACAGACGGCCTTCTATAAAATCTAACTTTTGTAGTATTTGCTAATGTAGGATTTACATTGACTTTCTTTTGCCATTTTACATTATAAGTACCTTGCCATTCTAACGGTATAGGACTTAATAATCCATTATCATCATAATAGTTACTTAACTCACCTAATATTGTAATTGTACACGGACCATATGCGGTTGTATCGGGATATATGTAAACCGCTACAACTTTCGATACACCTTCATAATATTCTATTGGAAATGATTCACCATTTATATTAGTTAGTAAATAACCTTCACCAGGTTCGTGGTATATAATTTCACCAGCTGCATCTTTAATTTCTATTTTTATCAAAGTATCCGCAACCAATTCATGCGAACCTGCTATTAAGAATGCGTTTTTACCGCCTGTAAATGTATCGGGTAATTCGGTTATATTAAAATATCTACTATTGGGATTGGTATCTTGTACAAACGTATTGTATCTATCTAAATTTTCTGCGAATAAGGTTTTCTTTGTTACAGCCATTTGTCAAATTTCTTTATTATAAATATTCACAAAAAATTATTTATTCCATATTTATATAAAGAAAACTAATAAAAACTAAAGAAAACTAAATGTTATGAAATACGCAATGCTACAAATAAAAAAAGAAACCCACGAACTTCTCAAACAATATTGTGAAGAACATGGGTTTAAGATGGGGAGTTTAGTAGAAAACTTAATTAAAAAACACGTTGGTGTTACTAAACCTCAAGCGGGTGTGTTAAGAGCTGATAAGGTTAGAAATCAATCTTACTAAATCCATCTACTTTCTTTATTTCTATTAATCCATCTACGATATCTCTCATTTGTTCTAAATGAGAAATCATCCAAATGAAATCAAATTGAGTTTTTAAATATTGCATCATCATAAATAAAGATGATAAGTTATTTGCATCCAACGTACCAAATCCTTCATCGATTACTAAGAAGTTTGGACGAGGTAATCCACAAATGTTAATTAGAGCTACTCTAATAGCCAATCCACTTACGAATTTCTCCATACCACTACACATTTCCAACGGCCACTCTTGGTCTTCGTAAACAATTTTTGCATTGATTGATTTACCATCAATATCCATCACAATACTAAAATCAACAACTTGTCCTAATATATTATTGATTTCATTTTCAATGACTGGCATAGCTTTTGAAATTAATTCATATGGAATACCATCACGCTTTACAGCATCTAAATAATAGGTGTATAATCGATTCTTTTCTTCTAATTCCTTAACTTCATCCATCTTAGATTTAATACCCTCTATAAACGATTCTAATGAAGAAATAGAGCCATTCAATCCTGCGATGTCTTTATTGATTGATTTGATTTCAGATTCAATTTCCCCTTTAGTTCTATTCAACCCATTAATTACGGATTCGATTTGTTTATTACGTTTAATAATATCTTCATTTTCGTGATATTTCTGAATATTAATTTTAACCGTTTCTAATTGGTGTTCTAATAATTGTTCTTTGGTATTTAATCCTTCTAATTCTGCTTCGGATTTTTCTTTAATAACAACTGCTTTACCATATTTAGCTTTTAAATCTAACATAGTATCATATTGAGATTTAGCATCTTCAAACATATCCATAATATTAGAAAATCCACTAACATCATTCATTGCTTCGTCTACATTAACCTGCAAATATTCCAAATCTTCTTTCGCTTTCATTGCATCCTTTACGAATACATTATCACAACAAAATTTACAATTAGGGTCATATTGATGTGAATCTAAATGTTTAATCTTTTCTTCTGCTGCTTCTAAAGTTTTTTTGGCAACATAGTAAATATTGTTTGCTACATTATAGTCTTTTTCAGCTTGTACATAATTTGAATTTGCTTCTTCTATATCAATATAATCGTTATCTGAAAGATAGAACTTCTTTTTATCCTCCATCGATGCCGATAATTCATTTATGGTAATCGTAGAAGTTTCTATATTCTCAATTTTAGCTTTCTTTTCAGCAAGAATATGTAAAATATCTCTACCAATTGAATTTTGTTGTCTGGTTAAACTATCTAAATCTAAATTACCATCAATTGGTACTAGCTCTTTTGTTAATCCTAAAATTCTATTGGATAAATCAGATAAATCAATTGTTCTACTTTCTAAGGTTTTTTCTAATCCCCTTAATTCTGATTTCTTAGTTTGTTTCTCTAAACCCTTTTCGGCTAATTCGGATGTAAAATCGGTTTTCTTAAAGTTTTTAATTAATACCGAAACTTCCTTAATATCTTCAGTAGCGGTTTCATATAATTTATCAAAAATATTCAATCCCATAAATTGAGCCAATAAGTCCTTACGTTCCGATTGAGATTTATCAATGAATATAGAATTGTTACCTTGCAAAGATAATGCAGTTAATACAAAATC
>Ga0222712_10000757_pt1 | contig 41181 bp, 36 predicted proteins | sample C33_657DmetaG_FD_165043 | JGI IMG/M metagenome (GOLD analysis project Ga0222712, IMG submission 165043) | Estuarine water microbial communities from San Francisco Bay, California, United States - C33_657D | ecosystem: Environmental > Aquatic > Marine > Unclassified | place: USA: California... | reverse complement strand
CAACTGAAAGGTTTAGTTAGATTCTTTGCGATAGCGCTGATTTTGATTTGTTTATACCAGCTATCATTTACTTGGTTTGTTCGTAGTCACGAAAAAGCAATGGATGAAAAAGCACAGGCTTGGATGAAAAGATTTCCAACGCCAGAACAGCAATATCCAGGTGATAAAGAAAAGCAAGCTATTTATGCTGATAGTTTAGCAGAAGTTAAAAAGGAAAGAGTACTTCGTTTATTAGACAGTACCAAAGAAACCAAATTAGCTTTTGGCTTAGTAACGTATCGAAGTGCGAAAGAAAGTGAGTTGATGCTTGGTCTTGACTTACAAGGGGGTATGAGTGTTACGATGGAAGTAGGTTTAGATGGTTTAATTAAATCATTAGCCAACTACACCAAAGACGCAAACTTTAATAAAGCATTAGAAAACGCTGTTGCCCGCAAAGCTAATAGTGGCGCTAACCTTATTACTTTATTTGAGGAAGAGTTTAAAAAAGTAAACCCTGCTGGTAAACTAGCTCCTTTCTTTGCTGCACGCAGTAATGGTAAAGTAAAATTTGATGCATCTGACAATGCAGTGAACGAATATTTAACCGCACAAGCAACTGCTGCGTTTAATAATACCTACCGCATTTTACGTACGAGAATTGACCGTTTTGGTGTTGCTTCTCCAAGTATCAATCCTGATCCAGCAAAAGGAATTATTAATATTGAATTAGCAGGTGTAAATGATAAAGAGCGTGTACGTTCTTATTTACAATCTACTGCTAACCTTCAATTTTTTGAAGTGTATACTTTTGAAAGCACCGATTTACAAAATGGTATTGTAGCTGCCGATAAAGCAGTACAAGACATGCTTGAAGGTGCGCCAGTAGTAGCTGATACGGCTACTGCAAAAGATACCACTGCTTCAAAAGCAACCGCTACATTAAAAGATAGCGCCAATGCAAATCCTATTGCACGTTTAGTACAGTTTACACAACCCTATAACGATGGTGCTGGCAAACCTGTTTTCCCAGCTGCTATTGGATATATTCAATCTAAAGATACGGGTACCCTAAATAGTTATTTAAGACTTGATTTTGTAAAAACGAAATTCCCTGCGAACCTACAATTCATGTATGGTAAAGCAGAAGCAAGTACCGATCCTAAATTCAAAGACATCCTTACTTTATATGCGATCAAAACACTAGACAATGGTCAAGCCGAATTAGAAGGCGATCATATTGCTAGCGCTTCACAAGACTATGATGAGCGTGGAAGAATTGCGATCAAAATGAACATGGATAAAGTTGGTACCAACTTGTGGGCTAAAATGACCACAAAAAATGCTGGTAAACCAATTGCTATTGTACTTGATAATTTCGTGTATTCAGCACCAAACGTAAATGAGCCTATCACTACTGGTAACTCACAAATTAGTGGTAGCTATTCATTAAAAGAAGCACAAGATTTATCTGAAATATTAGAGAGCGGTAAATTACCTGCACCTGCTAAAATTGTTCAAGAACAACAAGTAGGTCCTACCCTTGGTAAAGAATCAATTATGGGTGGAGGACTTTCATTCTTCATTTCTTTCTTGGTGATTTTTGCCCTCATGCTACTTTACTTTAATACAGCAGGATGGGTTGCAAACGTTGCACTTATCTTAAACTTATTATTTACAGTAGGTATTTTAAGTGCCCTAGGATTTACATTAACTGCACCAGGTATTGCCGGTTTGGTACTTACCATTGGTATGGCGGTAGATACCAACGTACTTATATTTGAGCGTATCAAAGAAGAGCTTACAAAAGGTAAGAGCTATCCACTTGCTGTAACTGACGGTTATAGAAGATCTTTGGCACCAGTACTTGATGGACACATCACTACCCTATTAACAGCTATTATATTAGCTTACTTTGGACTTGGTCCAGTACTTGGTTTTGCAACCACTCAAATTATCGGTATTTTATTATCATTATTCTGTGGTATCCTAGTTTCAAGATTAATTACAGACTGGTACACCAATAAAAATAGACACCTCGAATACTTTACAGGTGTTTCAAGATCTATTTTTCAAAAAGCACAATTCAAGTTTATCGAATACCGCAAATTTGCGTACGGTTTATCTGCTGTGATTTTTGTTCTAGGTGTTGCGAGTTTCTTTAATGGTTTTGACGAAGGTGTTGAATTTGCAGGTGGCCGTAGCTATACTGTTAAGTTTGACAAGCCAGTAAATGTTGAAGAAGTTAGAAACGAACTAAAAGCAGTATTTGGTGAAGCGCCAATTATTAAAACGGTAAATTCTAACAACCAATTAAACATTACCACTTCTTATAAGATTAAAGAAACAGGTAACAACGTAGATTCACTCGTTGAAAAAATGTTGTTCACAGGTCTTGCAAAACAATTACCTGCTAATGTAACATTCAATGAATTTGAAACCAAGTACAAGCAGAGTTCTCAAACGGTATTACCTACCATCTCTGACGACTTAAAAGCAGGTGCTACCAAAGCAACTGTAATAGCAATGATCGTGATTTGTTTATTCATCTTTGTTCGTTTTAGAGATTGGAGATATTCACTAGGAACAATTTTTGCCCTCTTACACGATGTGTTTGTAACACTTATCATATTTAGCTTTGCACGTACCATTGTTCCTTTCCCGTTAGAAATTGATCAGCACTTTATTGCTGCCGTGTTAACCGTTATTGGATTTAGTATGAACGATACCATCATTGTATACGACCGTATTAGAGAAGATAGCAGGTTACACCCAAGCTTAGATAATGCTACTGTAATCAATAAAGCGATTAACGAAACACTAAGCCGTACCATCATGACTTCATTAACGGTATTCTTAACCATCTTAATATTATTCATATTTGGTGGTGAAGTAACCAAAGGTTTTGCCTTTGCTATGTTAGTGGGTGTTATCACTGGTACCTACTCTTCAATCTTTGTAGCAGCTCCAATCTTAGTAGATTTTTCTAAGAATAAAAAGCTAAGCAAAGCAGCTAAAAAATAAGAACCTTACATAAGATTCCATAAAAAAAGCCTCGCACTTTAATAAGTTGCGAGGCTTTTTTGTAGGTATAAAATTGATATAATTACACGGCAAATGAAGTGCCGCATCCACAAGTTTTACTTGCGTTAGGATTACTAAACGTAAAACCACGGCTATTGAGTCCACCCTGCCAATCCACTTCCATACCAAACAGGTAGAGTTGGTGGCTATTGTTCATAATACACTCAATCCCCTCAATTTCAAAATGTGTATCTTCTGGTAAAGGCAAGTCAAAGCCAAGTACATAGGTCATGCCGCTGCATCCACCCCCTTTAACGCCAATTCTAAGGCGCTGGTTGGTATCAAACCCATCCTCTGCCATAAGACGCTTGATTTCCACGATGGCACCCGCTGTTAAGGTTACAGGAGCTGTTTGTGTGATTGTTGAGCTAGACATAAGATCTAATTTTATGCAAAGCTACTAAGAGCAGCTCAGATTGCCTTATTTTTGGTAAAATTTAGCAAATGCTTGATACAACAACTTTTTTAACTGTTGTCATTGCAGTAATCATTGGGCTATTTGTAGCTATCCTTATTTACCTTCAACAAAAAATTGGAGTAGCAGCAAAGGCAGTAGATAAAGACACACAATTACTCAAACTCCAAGCTTACGAAAGACTTATTTTACTTGCCAACCGTATTGCAATTCCTCATTTGGTATCCCGCCTTCAAAACGATGGTAAAAGTAGTTCTACTATATCCTCCACAGATCAACAACTGCTTCTCGTAGCAACCATTAAAGAGGAGTTTGAACACAATGTTACCCAACAACTATATGTGTCAAAAACAGCTTGGGATGCCGTTACTAATTTTAAAGAAAAAAATATACTCCTGATACATCAAGCTGCTGCCACTTTACCTGTTGGCGCAACTGCTGGAGAATTAAATAGATTACTTATTAGTTTTTTAGCGAATGACCCTTCGGGAGATATGCACCAATTAGTAAGTGAAGTATTAAGCCTCGAAGTAAAACAAATTTTATAATGAGCACGCCCTTAAATAAAAAAACAGATAGCGGCATTGCCATTAAAACGGTATACAACGCATCTGATATTGCGGATAATAAACAAGCGCTAGAAAATTTACAACCTGGCGAGTTCCCTTACACGAGAGGCGTACAGCCAGATATGTACCGCGGTAAACTTTGGACCATGCGCCAGTATGCAGGTTTCTCTACCGCCGAAGAAAGCAATAAGCGATATCATTATTTATTGTCACAAGGTGTGATGGGGCTCAGTGTAGCTTTTGATTTACCAACACAAATTGGCTACGATAGTGACCATGAATTAGCAGATGGCGAAGTAGGCAAAGTAGGTGTTGCCATTGATAGTATCGAAGACATGGAAATCCTTTTTAAAGGAATTGACCTAGAAAAAGTAAGCACTTCCATGACCATCAATGCAACCGGTTTTATTTTATTGGCATTTTACGTGGCAATCGCCAAAAAACAAGGTGCCGATTTGCACAAACTTACAGGTACCATACAAAATGATATTTTAAAAGAATACGCTGCAAGAGGTACTTATATTTATCCGCCTAAACCTTCTATGCGCATCATTACAGATATTTTTGAATGGTGTAGTAGTAACGTTCCTAAATGGAATACCATTTCTATTTCGGGGTATCATATTAGAGAAGCGGGCAGCACCGCGGTTCAAGAAATTGCGTTTACACTAAGCAATGGTAAGGCCTATGTAAAAGCGGCCATCGAAAAAGGAATGGACATCAATGTTTTTGGTAAACGACTCTCCTTCTTTTTTAATGCACACAATAATTTATTTGAAGAAGTTGCAAAATTTAGAGCAGCCCGAACCATGTGGGCTTCTATCATGAAAGAACTTGGGGCCACAGATCCAAAAGCCCTCATGCTTCGCTTTCATACACAAACTGGTGGCGCTACCCTCACTGCTAAACAACCCCTTAATAATATTAGCCGCGTAACCATTCAAACCCTTGCCGCTGTTTTAGGGGGCACACAAAGTTTGCATACCAATGGATACGACGAAGCCCTTAATTTACCTACCCAAGAAGCAGCACGTATTGCTTTAAGAACCCAACAAATTGTTGCATTTGAAAGTGGTGTGCCAGATACCGTAGACCCATTAGCCGGTAGTTATTTTATTGAAAGCCTTACCGCCGAGGTAGAAAGTAAAGCATGGGAACTCATTGCTAAAATAGATGCCATGGGTGGCAGTGTAGCAGCGATCGAATCTGGTTTTATGCAAGACGAAATTGCAAAAAGCGCTTATGCTTATCAAAAAGAAATTGAATCTGGCGAAAAAATAATTGTAGGCGTTAATACATTTACCATCGATGAAGCCCCTACTAATATTGCATTTAAAATAGACGACAATATTAGACAGGTACAAATTGACAAAATTAACAACCTCAAACAAAATAGAGACAATACCAAGGTTACAGCTTGTTTAGATGCTATTATTACCGCTGCAAAAGGCACTCAAAACATTATGCCACTTGTAGTTGAAGCAGTAGAACATAAAGCAACACTTGGTGAAATTTCAAACGCCTTACGCTTTGTATTTGGAGAATTTTAAAATTTAAAAAACATAGACATGAAAAATATATTATTAAGCACCCTTTTTGTTAGCGCCTCATTAATTGGAAATGCGCAAAAAAAACAAGTAGTTCAGGCTGCTACCCCTCCTACTAATTACTTACAGCTTGTAAAAGAAATTACGCCACAGTTAACCACTTGGCGTAGACATTTTCATGAACACCCAGAGCTTAGCAACCGCGAATTTAATACTGGTAAATATATTGCGAGTTACATGCGCTCTATTGGATATGAAGTAAAAGAAAACGTTGCTAATACGGGTGTTGTAGCTATTTTAAAAGGTGGTAAACCAGGCCCAGTTGTGGCGCTAAGAGCCGATATTGACGCATTACCTGTTACAGAAAGGAACAGTTTACCCTTTGCTTCAAAAGTAGTTACCGAATACAATGGTCAAAAAGTTGGAGTGATGCACGCTTGTGGTCATGACGCACATACTTCTATTTTAATGGGTACGGCTACCGTACTTAAAAAAATGCAAGCCGACGTTCCAGGTACTGTGGTGTTTTTATTTCAACCTGCCGAAGAAGGTTCTCCAGAAGGTGAAGAAGGTGGCGCGCAACTTATGATTAAAGAGGGCGTTTTAGAAAATCCAAAAGTAGACGTTGTGTTTGGGATGCATATTAAAACAGAAGTACCGGTTGGTGAAATTCAATACAAGGCGCAAGGCTTTATGGCTTCTTCTGATTGGATTAAAATTGTAGTGAATGGTAAAGGTGCACACGGTTCAAAACCATGGACTGGCGTGGATCCTATTGCAGCATCTGCTCAAATTATTCAGGGGCTACAAAATATTGTGAGTAGACAAATGGAACTTACCAAAGCACCTGTTGTGATTACCATTGGCGCTATTCATGGTGGTGTACGTAACAATATTATTCCAGAGTCTTGTGAAATGATTGGCACTTTAAGAACCCTAGATCCGGGCATGCAAAAAGAATTACACGAACGTATTAAAAACACCGTTAAACATATAGCGGCTAGTGCAGGCGCAACAGCAGATGTTACCATTAGTACTAAAACACTTGTTACCTATAACGATCCTGCACTCGTAAAACTAACGGTGCCTTTTTTAGAAACAGCAGCAGGCAAAGGCAATGTTAAAGAAAGAGATTGGGATACCGGTGCCGAAGACTTTTCATTTTTTGGAGAAAAAACACCTGCATTTTTCTTTTACTTAGGTGCCATGCCAAAGGGTATGAAACCATCGGAAGCATCGTTACATCATACACCAGAATTTTATATTGATGAGTCTGGATTTGATTTGGGCGTAAAAGCTTTTTGCCAATTAGTGTTTGACTACGCGGGCACCAAAAAGTAATTGATTATTTACGTGCTCCAAAAAGCAAACTTCCTATTCTGATCATGTTACTTCCTGACCGGATGGCAAGTGCATAATCGGCACTCATCCCCATACTTAATACAGCGTTAGTTTGTAGGTTAAAGTGATGCGTTGTAAACAACTCGTGTAAGTATTTAAATTCGGAAGCTACTAGCTCCTGATCGTCAGAAAAGGATGCCATACCCATGAGCCCTCTAATATTTACATTGGAAAAATGCTTGGCAGCTTCTAATGCATCAGACAATTCAGGTGCGTCCATGCCAAATTTCGTTTCCTCTTTGGCAATATGAACCTGCAACAAACAATCAATGACACGGTTGTTTTTGAGTGCCTGTTTGTTTATTTCTTGTAGTAATTTTAAACTATCTACCCCATGAATGAGGTGTACAAAAGGGGCAATGTATTTGACTTTATTACTTTGTAAATGACCAATAAAGTGCCAGTTAATAGTTGCTGGTAAAACAGCCTGCTTGTCTACTAATTCCTGCACATAATTTTCTCCAAAATCAAGTTGTCCTAACTTGTAAAGCGCCTCAATATCAGATGCAGGCTTTAGTTTACTCACTGCTACAAGGGTAACATTTGAATTTGCAAACTCCTGAATAATTTGATGGTATGCTTTTTCATTAACCGCCATAAAACCTGCTATTTTTTCAAAGGTACATACAAGTGCTTATTTTCCCATAATAATGCTAGGTTGTATGCAGGGCAGCGGTATTCGAACTTTGCAAACGCCAATTTACTTAATGGGCGCTTAACTGGATTTGGAAGCATGGAAGCCATATTGGCTATAAAAAACGGATACTTACTTTGTTCAATGGCTGCTTGGTCAGGTGTTTGCGGAGTTGCATTTGCATCAGCAGTATGCGTTCCCCCAAAATGAACGCGTGCCGTTGATAACAAAATTTTTTCGAGTGGATCCGTACTAATGGCAATTAGCGAATCTGTTTGATTTAGCAAGGCAGACTTTAATGCAATTAAGGTTTGAATATTTTGTTGATTACCTGCGTTTATTAAACGTGCAATATGGTAAATAATAACAGCTGGCTTTGCATAATGTGGTGCTATAAAACTAGCCTTATTCACATGCCAATTGTTTTGAATAGCAGTGGTAATCAGTTGTAAAGAAGCCGAGTCTGATGCCGTCCATTTTAAATCGTAGGCATTTACAAAACTAAGTACATTGCAAAGTACTGCCATGTCAAAATCGATGGGCATTTTTTTACCAAACCAAGTAGAATATGCAGGTAAATATTTAAATGGAGCAAGTGAATTTTTAACTGTTTTTCCATTGGTGTTGGTATACAACTGCATGGTGTCGTGAATGGCAGAAGCACGCGCCTTCTCAACCTCAGCTGCCCAAAGTAAAATAACAGTATCATCAAAATCGTCCGGTAATGACTGTGATTTATCAAAGGTATTAAGCCAGCCCGCATTTGGAAAAATTTGAGGCGTATCGGTGCGCCAAAAATTATAGGTATCTCTCCCACTCTTATTTTTAAACAACCCAACCGATGATAATCCATCTTTTACAATTTGCTGAATCAACCTCTGCTGATAAGGCGTACACTGCTTCTCGTACTTTTTGAGGGTAAGCACAATAAGTCCGGTAAAAAATACATTGGGGTCGTTTTTACTATTATTTTTATTGTAGGTATATACCCTAGTGGAAGGAAAAATACCGGGAGGAAAACCTATATTAGTTTGTTGTAAGGCCTGTATCTTTGTTAGCATCTGATAAGACCAAATAGTATCGGTGCTAGATTGTGTGTTACCCCGCATAACCAAGGCACAAAAAACAATAAATAAGATACTTTGGATTCTTTTCATAAATTGAACAGCAATTTACAAGATTCGATCAACAAACTGCCCACAAACCGTTTAACATATGTATGTAAGACTCTCAATTGTTGTTTACCCGAACTGGTTTGGCTGGGCTGGTTTTTTATCGATGGCGCTGTTTAGATTTCCTCTCTGGTTATCAAGTGGCCTTAGGTTTTGGAAATTAATGGGTACCGGTAAAAACGGAACTTTTGATAAAAATCCGGATTGGAAAAGATGGGCAGTACTAGAAGTATATGACACCCCAACAGTTACTCCATCATTTTTTACTTGGTGGTGGAAAATATTCAAAACAACCAATACCGTTTATGAGTTAGTGCCCATCGAAGGTCATGGACTATGGGATGGCAAACAAGTTTTTGGCGACCTGCCAAAACAATCTGATTATGAAGGGAAAATAGCTGTGCTTACAAGAGCCACCATAAAACTTTCGGGGCTTAAAAGATTTTGGGCTCACGTAGACGCCATTGCAGAACAAATGGCATCAGCTCCCGGATTTATAACATCGGTGGGTATTGGTGAAGTTCCATTTATTAAACAAGCCACATTTAGTATTTGGGAATCCAAAGAACAAATGCGCAGCTTTGCCTATAAACTTCCATTACATAAAGAAGTGATTAAAAAAACCCATCAAGAAAAATGGTATTCCGAAGATATGTTTACAAGGTTTAAGGTGATAGAGGGTTAGGGATTAGCTGCGCTGATCCCTGAGGGGGGCCGCATTAAAATTAAATGCTAGGGCGAGCCCTAGCCATTTATTCATTTCAGTTGCTTTAGAACGTAAACGTCCAAAGCTCCTTCAATGAAAAATGCCCCTAAAAGGGGCATTTAATTTTTAATGCGGAGAGAGAGGGATTCGAACCCCCGGACCTGTAACAGTCAACGGTTTTCAAGACCGCCGCATTCGACCGCTCTGCCATCTCTCCGCGGCAAAAGTACGGTTTGAAAAGCAGCAACCAAAAAAAAAGTAAAAAAAATGTGAAACCCTCTATTTTATTGACTTTGAGTGGGTTATTTTGGCAAATCCGGGAGTTTTTCTACCACAGAAAGGTCGGCGAGGTCTACATTGATAGGTAATTGTCCAATTTGAACAATGGCCCTTTTTCCCCTTATTTCTAATACCGTTCCTACCTGATAATTCTTTTTGAGTTTAACCAGGCTACCTACTACAATAGCACCGGTCGTTTCTTTGTACTGTTTATCTACTTTTTTGGCCAGCTTATTAACCACTACCTGCTCCTTACCCTTAAATAGTAGTTGCTGCAGGTTTTTAACCACTTCATTTTTGTTTTCGGCCTTCTTATAATCCAACACAATTTGTTTGAGCTTTCGCTCCATATCTTTTAGGTACACAATTCGGTCTTCGGTAATTTGGTTTTGTTGCTTTAATAACTCTACTTGCTGGCGGTGCTTTTCTATATCAAGCACCTGTTCCATTTCTTTTTTGAGCTTTTCATTTTCACGAAGCATTTTGTGCAACTGCAACTTTTCTTTATCTAAATGTTGCAGGTCTTGCTCTGTTCTATTTAAAAGCTTATCTAATTTAAAATGATCTTCGTCTACTAACTTGCGCGCTCTATTAATGAGTGCTTTTGGTAACCCAATTCTTTCTGCAATGGCAAATGTATATGAACTACCTGGCTTACCAATAATAAGTTTGTACATGGGAAGTAAATGCACTTCATCAAACTGCATGGCACCATTAATAATACCTTGCGTATGATTGGCCATCACTTTTAAATTTAAATAGTGCGTGGTAACAACCCCAAGTGCATGCTTACGAGATAATTCTTCCAAAATAACTTCTGCAAAAGCGCCACCTAAATTAGGATCACTTCCGCTTCCAAGTTCATCTATAAAAAATAATGTTTTACCATTGGCCACTTCAATAAAGTGCTTCATGTGCATTAAGTGACTCGAGTAGGTACTTAATTCAAACTCTAAATTTTGTGTATCCCCAATATGAATAAAGAGTTGTTTAAAAATACCCATTTGAGAATCGGGACTAACAGGCACCAATAGTCCACTCTGCATCATCATTTGATTGAGCCCAATGGTTTTCATGGTAACCGTTTTACCACCTGCATTGGGTCCGCTGATAATTAAAATACGCTGCTGCGCATCTAATTTTATGTTAACAGGAATGGTATTTTTTCCAGCACCTTTATTGTATAAATAAAGTAGCGGATGGTATGCATTAATTAGTTCTATGTGGGCTTTATCTAGTAGTTCCGGTAAATTGGCATTCATATCGATGCCTAGTTTTGCTTTGGCTTTAATAAAATCAAACTCGCCAGCTATTTGCAAATACGCATTTAGTAATGGCGCATACATAGACATAGAAGCCGTTAATAGGCGAAGTATGCGCTGCACTTCTTTGGCTTCTTCATGTTCTAATGCAAATACTTCATTGTTGAGTTCAATGGTGTCTTCGGGTTCAATAAACGCCGTTTTTCTGCTATCACTTTCTCCATGTAAAATTCCTTTTACCTGTCTTTTGTGTTCCGAAAAAACTGCCACTACCCTTCTGCCATTACTAAAACTTTCATCAATGTCAGCAGTGTATCCAGCCTTGGCTAATTTTTGAATTACTTTTTCAAACATGCGCCTGAGTTCGTTACGGCGCTTGTATAAACTGAGCCTTATTTTTTGTAAATCATCGGATGCATTATCTTTAACAATTCCTTGTTCATCTAATACGGCATCAATACTATCCTTGATATTTTTTTCGTAATACGCATCCGCTAATACCTGTGCCATAGCACTAAATGCTGATCTTTTTTCGGGGTCAAACCACCTAAAAATATTTTCAGCATTGATGGTTAATTTACGAATAAGTATCCACTGATCACCTCCTAATAATGCGCCCGGGATTCCTAATAGTTTTAATTCTTTTTGTAAGTGAAACGTAAAATCATTAGGGAAATACTGCGCCTGTCTTAATAACATAGCAAACTCGTGTGTTTGGCGCAGCTCTTTATGGATATAATCTTTATGGGTATGAATGCGTAAATTTTGAGCACGTTCCTGCGCATACACGGTTTTACAATGCGCTTCCAACAAAGCTTTCACTTTGTCAAACTCCAACTGATAAAGGGCCGTATCCGGGTATAGTCGCATCATAATGTTAAAAACAGCGCAAAGGTAAGCGAAGCGCGGTTAAACCTTTTACAAGATTTTATGTTTTAATTGTAATTACGGATCATCCAAGGATCCTTACATTTGACCATAAATATTACCTAATGCGTTTATTTCTTGTAACCCTGTTTGCGGCCACCTGCCTAAATGCATGTAGTCAACCCGTGAAAACTAAAACCAAAACTGCCATGAACACCCCTTCTGATAAGCTTGAAACCATTTATTTAGGAGAAGGATGCTTTTGGTGCACCGAAGCATTTTTTCAGCGCGTTAACGGTGTTATTAGTGTAGAAAGTGGCTACGGCGGTGGTTTTGTAGAAAACCCAACCTACGAGCAGGTTTGTGATAAAAATACAGGTCATGTAGAACTTGCAAAAGTTGTTTTTGATCCAGCTATTGTTACGATCGACGAAATACTTGAAATATTTTGGAAAACGCATGATCCAACAACATTAGACCAGCAAGGAAATGATATAGGCCCACAATATAAAAGCGTGGTATATTATGTTACTGAAACACAAAAACAAATAGCCGAGAAATACAAAGTGGCACTTGATAAAAGTGGGGCATTTAGAGCTCCTATTGTTACAACCATTGAACCCTTCAAAAATTACTATCCTGCCGAAAACTACCACCAAAATTATTACAACAGCAATACCAATCAGGGCTATTGCCGTTTTGTAATTGCACCTAAATTAGAAAAATTCGAAAAAGTGTTTAAGGATAAACTAAAACACTAATTAGGAAGTATTGTACGTCTTAGTTCGAGTAAATTAAGTGCATTGGGGCCAAAACCTTTTACCCCAGGCTGTACCAAATGAATGGCCATATCATACCACATTGGAATAATGGGTGCCTCATTAATAACGAGCTGATCCATGGCTCTATACAACGCGTACCTGACACTATCGCGTGTTTCTAACAATGCTTTTTCGTAAAGCACATCAAACTCCGCATTTTTAAAACGGGTATAATTGGGTGGTGCCGGATTTTTGCTATAAAACATAGCCATATAACTTTCGGCGTCGGGATAATCGGCAATCCAACTGGCTCGAAAAAATAATGCCGCAGATTTTGCTGTTTGTTCCAAGAGTAAACTTTTTTGAATCACTTCTACTTGTACCGGAATCCCTACTTCTTCCATTTGCTTAGCAGCAAATGAAGCAATATCGGCGTAAATAGCCACCGTTAATAATTTAGTAGTTGGGAGTCCTTTACCACCCGGATAACCAGCAGCAGCAAGGAGTTCACGCGCTTTAGCCGGATTATAATTATAACCCTTTACAAAATCAACGTTGTTAGAGGGAAGCCCCGCTGGTACAAAACCAGCCTGGGCTGGAATACCAATTGAATTGCGCATATACATCATCAGCTGTTTTTTATTGATGGCGTAATTCATGGCCTGTCGAACTAATTTATTACGAGTAGCCGCCCCTTTTGTAATAAGATTATTGTTATCCACTACAATTCCAAAATATTCGGTATTTAAATAAGGATGCTTTAATAAATTTATTTTTCCTTCCCAATCTTTTCGCAGTGTTCCGTTTTTGGTTAAAATTTCATCTTTAAAAGAGGCGTCAATGTCATTTACAAAACTAAGTTTGCCTTGTCGAAACTGTAAAAACTCGGTGGCTTTGTTATCAAAGAAATTAATTTTTACTGCGTCTATATAAGGTAGTCGAACACCGGCCTTATCAACCTCCCAATAATTTTTGTTTTTGTGAAGTATCATCGCCTCGCCCTCATCCCAAGATTTTAAGGTGAATGGGCCAGAACCACAAGGATGTCTTCTAAAATCTTTGCCATATTTTTCAACCACTTCTTTGGGCACCACACTGCAATATTGTGTACTTAAAATACCCATGATAGGATGAAACGGGCGCTGTAACCTTAGTTCAAAAGTAGAATCATTGATAACCACAAAAGGCATCACCGAATCTACCCTGCCATTAAAAATCCAAGCGCCACTACTAGCAACTGTTTTATCTATAATTCGGCTTAAGCTATAAGCTACATCTGCGGCTACTAATTTTCGTCCAACACCTCCCTTAAATGCATCATCAGGTGTAAAATAAACATCGGTACGGAGGTGAAAACGGAAGGTTTTACGATCCTCACTTACCTCCCAGGATTTTGCGAGCGATGGTACAATATTTAAGTTGCTATCAATTTCAACAAGGGTGTTATAGATTTGGTGGACGGCCCACATGATCGATTGATTTTTAGCAAAAGCAGGATCGAGGGTAGCAATTCCGGTAGCCTCATTGTAACTAAATACATTTTTTGAGGTAGCCGCTTTTTCATTACAAGCTATAAACAAACAAAGCGCTATACCCAATAAAACAAGGAGTTTGGGCGTTTTAACAGCATTATATAGGGCCTTCTGGTGCATCTTGGCACCGAATATCCTATTTTTAAGCGATCAATACAGAGGTTCACATAAAAAAGTAGATAAAATAGTTCATGGGTAGCATTAGAAAACAAACCATCATTTCCAGCATACTTGTTTATGTTGGGTTTGCTATTGGCTTTGTCAACAACTACTTTTTTACCCGCAACGGATCTTTCACCCCTGCCGAATATGGTCTTACGCGCATCTTTACAGATTTCGCGCAAAACATGTTTGCTTTTGGGTCACTTGGTGTGGTACCCATTATTTATAAATTCTACCCGTATTACAAAGACAACCTGCAAGAAAAAGAAATTGACCTGATTACTTGGTCGTTTCTATTATCGATTATTGGTTTTGTTTTAGTACTTGCATGTGGCGTTTATTTTGAACCTTATTTTATTGAAAAATATCAGGTAAAATCACCACTGATTCTGGATTATTATTTTTGGATGTTCCCGTTTGCCATGGGGATGCTGTTTTTTTGTGTACTGGAAAGTTTTAGTTGGGCACTTAATTTATCGGTGGTTTCAAACTTTTTAAAAGAAACCGGGCTCAGGTTATTAACTGCTGTTTTAATTGCACTCTTTTATTTAAAGCTCATCGATTTTAAAGTATTTATTTATTTATTTTCTATTCAGTACTTGGTGCTGTTTATTATTTTACTATCCTATTTAATAAAATCTGGTAAGCTTCATTTTCCAACCACCGTTAGCCGAGTAACCAAAAAGTTTTGGAAAAAAATGGTATCTATTCAAGTACTTGTATTTGGAGGTGCACTCATTGCAGCCCTTGCTGCAACCATCGATAGCTTTTTAATTGCAGGGATGTTAGGCCTAACAGAGGTAGGTATTTTTGTTTGGGCACAATATGCAGCAGCGCTAATTCAAGTTCCGCAACGAAGTATTCAGGCAGTTTCGGTGGGGGTATTATCAAAAGCATGGAAGGATAAAAATTTTCCGGAGATCAACCGCATTTATGCACGCTCTTGTATTAATTTATTAATCATGGCGCTCTTTATTTTTGGTAATATTTGGCTAAATGCCAAAGAGGGCATGATTGCCCTTCACATTCAAAAAGAATACCTAGATGGCCTTGGTGTCATATTTGTTTTAGGCATGGTGCGCATTATTGATGCAGGAACTGGACTCAATGCCATTGTAATTAATACTTCTACTTTTTGGCGTTTCGATTTTTATAGTGGCGTTGTTTTATTAGGGCTCAGACTTCCACTCACTTATTATCTGATAAAAAATTATGGCATTATTGGCTCTGCCTTTGCCGAGCTATTTGCATACGGCACCTATAATTTTATCAGGTTCGAATTTTTAAGACGAAAGTTTAACATGCAACCATTTACGCGTAAAACAGCCTACACGCTACTATTGGGCGCATTCGCATACGGTATTACTTATTCTGCTTTTGATGGTATTACGGGCTGGACGGGTATTGTTTTAAAAGGAGGTTTATTTTCGCTACTTATGATTAGTGGCGTATTTTATTTAGACCTCACACCAGACGCGCGTCAATTGTACGATGGCTGGAAACAAAAATGGAAACAAAAATAGTAACTTTGCAAAAATTACTTCAATGAAGGCAGGCATATTAGGTGGTGGACAACTAGGAAGAATGCTTTTACAAGCAGCAGCAAATTATACTGTTGAAACTTTTGTTTTAGAAAACGATCCACACTGCCCTGCTGCACATTTATGCCACCACTTTATACAAGGCGATATTACAAATTTTGACGACGTGTATGCTTTTGGTAAAAAAGTAGACGTTTTAACCATTGAAATAGAAAATGTAAATATTGAAGCACTAGAAAAATTGGAGGCAGAGGGCGTAAAAGTTATTCCAAAACCAAGTGCCATTAAAATTATCAAAAACAAAATCAAGCAAAAAGGATTTTACCAAGTGAACGAAATCCCTACTTCCGATTTTGTAGTGACACATACCAAAGAAAGCCTTCCTCATCACCATGCCTTTTTACCTGCGGTGCACAAATTAGGTGAAGGTGGTTATGATGGTAAAGGCGTTCAAATTATTAGAACCAAAGATGATTTTGAAAAAGGTTTTGATGCACCGTCGGTACTTGAAAAAATGGTAGCTATTGATAAAGAACTTGCCATGATTGTGGCTATTGCACAAGATGGTACTGCTACCTTATATCCACCTGCCGAAATGATTTTTGATCCTGTATTAAATTTACTCGACTACCAAATTAGCCCAGCGGTATTACCAGAAAAAGTTTCTTGGAAAGCGGAAGCCATTGCTTTAAAACTAGTTAAAGCATTTAACAGCCCTGGACTATTTGCAGTCGAATTATTTGTGACTAAAGAGGAAGAAGTATTTGTAAACGAAACAGCACCTAGGGTTCATAATAGCGGACACCATAGTATCGAAGCAAATTATTCCAGCCAGTACGATATGTTGTGGCGCATTATGCTCAATTATCCTCTAGGAAATCCAGACGCTATCCTACCCTCTGCCATTGTAAATATTTTAGGTGCCGAAGGTCATAGTGGCGAAGCGGTTTACACCAACCTTAATGAGGTATTGAGTATGGACAATGTGTTTGTGCATTTGTATGGTAAAAAGCAAACAAAACCTGGTCGAAAAATGGGTCACGTAACCATTATGCACACAGACTATCAAGACCTCAGGTACAAGGCCAATAAAATAAAACACACATTAAAGGTGGAAGCAAAAAAATAGTTCGATCCATCAATTACGAACTAATAATTACGAACTACTAGCGGATTTCTTTCTTAGACGTTCCGTTGGCCATTTTTTTGTTGATATTTAAAGGTCTGGTATAGCCAATTCCCATCATGCTTTTGATTTGCATACCCGGAGAATTTTTATTTTCTCCAAAAAGCCTTACATCATCATCGTAAATTAAATCTAGGTTGTAATTCGCCGAAAAATATTTATTGATTTTAAAAGAGAAAAAATTGGTCATAAAAACGTCAATATTTTCTGGCTTATTGGAATAATTGGAGAACAAATCTAAACGGCCTCTGTAGTTGATATTTCGCGCAATTACATTGTTGTGGTTGATGGTAGCAAATAATCCAATGTCCTGAATTACATTTTGACCTTTTGGAACCCCGTACTTACCCTGTGCTGCTAATTTATTGTTGGCGACAATGGTCCAACGTGCAGTTAGCGGTGATAAGAAAATGGATAACTTATCGGAGGTTTTACTATCAAATCCAGCAGATACAAACACATACGCTGGTGATAAAAAGGAAGAAGCAAAATTGGCCACATTATTAGAAAAAGTATAACCGTCAAAATACTGCGATCTAAAATTAAATAGTGCTGACATATACCACTTTCCAGTACTGTCAATTTTATACCCGTATTTACTCAGAATATCAAAGCGGTCATCATTTTTTCGACTTCCTAAACTGGTGGTTTGCACATAACCCAGGTTCATATCAAAATTATTATCCCAGTTTTGACGTCCTTTTTTGTAGTATAAAAAATAATTGAAATAGCTATTAACAGATAATGAGAAATTATCGCCCCCGGCAGCCCAGTTACTGAGTGAACCCTGAGATAAGTTGGCATTAAATACACCGCCTCTTTTCCAACGCCAATTAGCCGTATCAGCATCTTTACGAATGGTACGTGCCGACTCATTTCTAATTTTATTGAGCATTTCTTGCCCAAAAGCCTGACTTCCAATAAAAAAAGCAACCCATAAGGTTAGGCCATACTTCATGCACTCAAAGTTATAATTGTTACAAAACTAATTGATTAACACAATTTTTAGCGTTTTATAGCTGACAAACTGGCACAAATCGATGATTTTATGTTAATTTTGCCATTAAATTAGATAGTAAGGATGGAAACCCTCGCTTTAGCTGGAAAAGAACACGACGAACTTAGACAAGGAGAAGCTTTCAACCCTTTCTCCAACGATCCCAATACGTATAAGAAAAGCTTTTATATAGAAAGTTATGGCTGTGCCATGAACTTTGCGGACAGTGAAGTCATTGCCTCAATTTTAAATAAAGAAGGATACGGCGCCACTAGAAATGTAGAAGAGGCAGATCTTATATTTTTAAACACATGTTCCATTAGGGAAAAAGCCGAACAAACCGTTCGCAAACGCCTCACCGAATTTAGAAAGATAAAAGAGCAAAAGCCAGGTACTTTAATTGGTATGCTAGGTTGTATGGCTGAAAGACTAAAATCAAAACTACTAGAGGAAGAAAAATTAGTAGACATGGTAGTTGGTCCTGATGCATATAGAAGCCTTCCAGGACTTATTGAAGAAGCCGAAACCGGACAAAAAGCAGTAAATGTCCTATTAAGTAGAGACGAAACCTACGCAGATATCGCACCTGTTCGACTTGACAGCAATGGCATTAGTGCTTTTGTTTCTATTATGCGTGGCTGTAATAATATGTGCAGCTTTTGCGTAGTTCCTTTTACAAGAGGCAGGGAAAGAAGTAGAGACGCGCATTCCATTGTAGCAGAAGCCACCGATTTATTCAATAGAGGATTTAAGGAAGTAACCTTACTTGGTCAAAACGTAGATAGCTACCACTGGATCAATGAGCAAAATAATGAAGCCGTTACTTTTGCCATGCTCCTCGAAAAAGTAGCTTTAATTGATCCAAGCCTTCGTGTACGATTTAGCACATCTCACCCCAAAGACATTACCGACGAAGTCTTACATACCATAAATAAATACAAAAACATTTGCAAATACATTCACTTACCGGTTCAGAGCGGAAGTACTCGACTACTTCAACTCATGAACCGCACGTACACGCGTGAATGGTATATTGCAAAAGTGAACCGCATTTTTGAACTGATCCCAGATTGCGGCATTAGTTCCGATATTATTGCAGGTTTTTGCACCGAAACCGAAGAAGACCACCAAGATACACTTAGTATTATGGAGCATTGTAAATACGATATGAGCTACATGTATTTTTACAGTGAAAGGCCTGGAACCCTTGCTGCCAAAAGATATACCGACGATATTCCAGAGCCCATTAAAAAAAGAAGACTCCAAGAAATTGTGGATATGCAAGGCGTACTTTCTACGGCTAGCAATCAAAAAGATGTAGGCGCTATTTTTGAAGTATTGGTTGAAGGCAATAGCCGAAAAAATGAAAATGATTGGACGGGCCGAACTTCTCAAAACAAAGTATTGGTATTTCCAAAAACAGCTGGCGTTGATTTAAAGGGCAAGTATGCGCAAGTAAAAGTTACTGGCTATACTAGAACAACTTTACTTGGCGAGCAGGTAGTATAAATTTATTTGAACGAATTAATTAGGTCAACTATGGATCTTCAAAGTATAAAAAACAGATTTAACATCATTGGTAATGCGCCTGCATTAAATCATGCGCTTAACACAGCCGTGCAAGTAGCTGCCACTGATTTAACGGTTTTAATTGTGGGTGAAAGTGGTGTAGGTAAAGAGGTGTTTTCTCAAATTATCCATTCATTATCGGCACGCAAACACAACCCATTTATTGCCGTTAACTGCGGTGCTATTCCGGAAGGCACTATCGACTCAGAGTTATTTGGGCACGAAAAAGGATCCTTTACGGGTGCAGTAGATAGCCGGAAAGGTTATTTTGAAACGGTAAGTGGTGGTACTATTTTTTTAGATGAAATTGGCGAAATGCCCATTGGCACTCAAGCACGACTACTTCGCGTTTTAGAAACCGGTGAGTTTATTAGAGTGGGTTCTTCGAAAGTACAAAAAACAGATGTACGTGTTATTGCGGCAACCAATAGAGAATTATTAGAGTTTACACAAAAAGGAAGATTTAGAGAAGATTTGTATTACCGTTTAAGCACCGTACCTATCCGAGTTCCATCGTTAAGAGATCGTAAAGAAGACGTGGGTTTGCTTTTCAGAAAATTTGTAGTTGACTTTGCAGAGCGTTATAAAACAACACCGGTTCAATTAGACGAAGAAGCAAAAGCAATTCTTATTAACCATCCATGGCAAGGTAATGTGCGTGAACTAAAAAATATTGCGGAGCAAATTTCTGTATTAAGTAATACGAATTTAATTAACGCTACTACCCTACAAGGTTTCTTACCGGATCAAAGTAAATTTTCCAGAATGCCAATACTAGCGGGTCAAAACCAAGGCGGAGAGTTTGCCAATGAACGTGAAATTTTATACAAGCTCTTTTTTGATATGAAAAAAGATGTAACAGAACTTAAAAAAATGTTTGTAGAAATACTTCAAAACCCTTCGTTAGCAGGTACTGCTGCTAATTTTACGAGAGCCTCTATTTTACAAGATTTTACAGGTCACGAAGTAGAACACAATCCACAACATTTTATTGCACCACCCATTAACACATCAGCTGCCCAACCTGTTTTATTACAAGACAACAACATGCACCAGCATGAAGAAATTGAGGAGTCTTTAAATATTATTGACAAAGAAAAAGAACTGATTTTAAAAGCGCTTAAAAAGCACAAAGGCAAAAGAAGAGACGCTTCATTAGATTTAGGAATTAGTGAAAGAACACTTTACAGAAAATTAAAAGAGTACGACATTGAAGATTAAATCACCTACCATGAAACGATCTAAATTATATAGTATTTTATTTTTAGTGTCCGCGCTAGCTTTAACCAGCTGTGGCATTTATAAATTTAACGACGCTAGTATTGACCCGGCCGTTAAAACCATCAAACTAGGTTTTATTGAAAATAGAGCCCGTTATGTTAATCCACAACTGAGCCCTAAACTCAATGACAAATGGCAATTAAAAATTGCAAGCCAAACAAAATTAACCAGAACAACTAGTGATGATGCACATTATATTATTAGTGGCACCGTCACCAATTATGACGCATCACAAACAGTGGGTGTTAGTAACCAACAGGCATCTACCAACCGTTTAACCGTGACCGTTCACATCGTTTTTAGAAATACCCTCACCAATAAAACCGAAGAGTTTGACGTGAGTCGTAGTTTTGATTTTGACGCCAATTTAACCCTCACCCAGGCCGAAGCCAGACTTTTAGACGAAATGGTGAGAAGCTTAACGGATGATATGTTCAACCGTATTTTTTCAAACTGGTAATCTATTTGTACATTTAACCTTAGTATTGTAACATGAGTCATTTCAGTAATTTAGTAGCAAAACACCTCACGGGCAAAGAAAGCCTGTCTGCTACTTCTGTCGATGTACTAGAAAGCCTTCACAAACAATACCCATATTTTACCCCAGCTGTGGTTCTAGCAGCTGCAAAAAAACACAATAAAGGCACCGAAACCAGTAAAGCGGCACTTGCCGTTGGAAATACAGGTTGGTATCAGCATATCTTAACCGCCCCCGTGCCTTCGGCCATTAGCAATATTATCAGCAAACAGCTAGCCGATTACAATAAACCGGTTACTCCTGACCAGATTTTGGAGATAGAATCACCGGTTTTATACCATACCATCGATTATTTTGCGTCACAAGGCATCAAAATAGACCTAAATCAGGGTCATCAAGACGAATTGTCAACCAAGCTCAAGAAGTTCACAGATTGGTTAAAAGAGGTCAAACATCCTGCCCCAGAAAGCCAAATAATCCCTGAATCAGAGGCAGATACACCGTTTTCCAGTGAATCTGACATAGAAAAGGCTGTGGTAACCATTGCCGAAAAATCCAACGAATCTAGGGAGGTTGTAACCGAAACCATGGCAGAAGTACTAGGCAAACAGGGTCGCCGAGAAAAGGCAATTCAGCTCTACCAAAAATTAAGTTTCATAAATCCTGAAAAATCCGTTTATTTTGCTGCCAAGATTCAACAATTAAAAGGATTATAAGATGACTATTTTGTTTCTAGTTTTGATAGTAGCTGCCTGTGTAGCTTTAGGTTTTGTGGTTTTAATCCAAAATCCAAAAGGTGGAGGATTATCTAGTAATGTAGGCGGTATTAGCAACCAATTTATGGGTGTTAAACAAACTACCGACGTTTTAGAAAAAGGAACCTGGTTGTTTGCAGCCATTATTGCAATTTTGGCTTTACTTTCTACCCTTTTCTTAAAAGGTGGAACAACTGCTCCTCCCGAAGATTCAATACTACAAAAAGTAAATACGTCTAGTTCAGCACCTGCTGCACCTGCTCCTGCTGCTAATCCAGCAACTACAGCAGATACAACAAAAAGATAAATTAAACTTTTGATATTTAAAACCCTGTCTGTATATGCAGTCAGGGTTTTTTGTTTAAATTGAACCCATGAAAAAAATTGGAACGATTCTACTACTCTCTGTACTTGTAGCAAGTATTGTTACTGCATGGAGTATTTTTTCGTCTATCACTAATTTTTCTGGCGCGCAAAAAAGCTTTACCGTAGATCAGTCAATTGTAAAAAAGAGGGCTGTCATTGAATATTTAAGTGACCAAGGGCTCATTAAGAGTAGTATTGGGCTTCACCTACTTTCGTTGGTATTACCCAATTGGGATTTAGTGAGACCTGGCAAATACCAATTAAAAAAAGGGCAAACAGCATGGCAAATTGCGCGTATGCTAAAAAATGGGCGTGTTGCAGAAGTGAAGCTGGTGATTAATAAATTAAGAACCCGCGAAGACTTTGCACAGCTTATAGGCAATCAGTTTTCTACAGATTCGGCTACAGTAATGCAGTTTATTACAAACAATGATTCGTTGCAGCCTTTTGGTGTAGACACCAGTACCTTTTACGCGATTATCATACAGGATACCTATCAATTTTATTGGGATACTCCGTTTAAACAAATTCTAAGCAAGTTAAAATCCTACCAAGAAAAGTTTTGGGATAATATTGATCGACGAAACAAATTACAAACAAAACATTTAACGGATATTGAAGCTTATACCCTAGCTTCAATTGTAGATGAAGAAACCAATGTGGTTTCCGATAAATATAAAATAGCCAGTGTCTACATCAACAGGCTCGCCAAAGAAATGCCGTTGCAGGCTTGCCCTACCATTAAATTTGCGATGAAGGATTTTACGATAACACGGATTTATGAAAAGTATTTATCTAATCCTTCACCGTATAATACCTACCGCAAAAAAGGATTACCACCGGGTCCCATCTGCACCCCATTACCTGCCACAATTGATATTATTTTAAACGCACCCAATACCAATTACTTATATTTTGTTGCCAAAAGTGATTTTAGTGGTATGCATCATTTTAGTCCAACTTACGAAGAGCATAATAGATATGCCATCGAGTATCAAAAAGCACTTGATATTTATATGGCGAAAAAAAATAAAAAACCTTGATAAAATTACACCGCATCATATTAAGTTGGGGGCCTATCGATTACGTTGTAAAAAAAAGTAAGACGATGGTTATACCAGGCTTTAAGGGCATGCCGGTATATGATGTTGTGGTATTTTTTTTTAGACAAATCAATAAAGTAGGATTGAACGAAAGAGCATCTGCCATTACGTTTAACCTGATTATGGCACTTCCAGCTGCCATGCTATTTTTATTTTCACTCATACCCTATTTTCCGGCATCGTTTAAAGTAGAAGCACAGATTTTAAAAATGTTTAAAGACATTACCCCTAATAGCCAAACCTATGCTTTTATCAAAAATCTAATCAACGATTTATTAGAAAAGCACGTTGGTATTTTTTCATTTGGTTTTCTTTTACTCATCTTTTACGCGTCTAATGCCATGATGGGTATTATCAGAACTTTTGACAGATCCATACAGGAGCAAAAAGGTTTTTTCATGCACAGGCGCTGGCGGGCTATCAAGTTAACAGCTATTTTAATTGTACTTATTATTGCTTCTTCATTAATATTAATTGGTCAAGAACAACTTGCCTCACTGGTAAGAAGTTTGTTTCAAATCAAAAGAAAAACAACACTCCCTTATTGGAATGGGGTTCGTTGGTCCATTATTATTGGATTATTATTTACAGGCATATCACTTATTTATACGTATGCGCCCTCAGTAAAAAAAAGGTGGACCTTTGTATCTGCTGGATCATTACTCGCTACCACCTTAACACTTTTAACCACACTCGTATTTTCGTATTGGGTAGACATGTTTGCAAGCTCGAACTACAATAAAGTATATGGATCTATTGGAACCGTATTAATTATCATGCTCCTCATGTACATCAATTCACTCATCTTATTAATTGGATTTGAATTAAATGTGAGCCTTACCTATTTGACCAAGCAAAAAAATCAGTCGGTAAAAAATTAATGGACAAACATTAATCTTCTGCGCACCAATTAGCTAATAAACATTCTTGACGCTCCATAGACATAGTTTGCTCCTTATAATGTCCAGCGGCCATTTTTTGACGATGTGCCTCATAAATAGAAACAGCACAGGCCACCGAAATATTGAGGCTTTTAATAAACCCAAGTTGCGGAATAATAAAATTACCGTCGGCAAGGGCAATGGTTTCTTCGCTAACACCATCATGCTCATTACCAAAAACAAGGGCTACCGAATCCGTAAAATCAATTTCATATAAACTTACGGCGTCACTAGATAAATGTGTGGTATAAATTTTATTATAATTTTTACGAAGCGCCGTGAAACATTCTTGGGCATTGGTAAATTGGTGAACGGTTAACCATTTAGCAGCGCTACTGCTGCTTTTAACACCAAAATAATCATGCTTTGCAATTTTAGTGTTAAGGATATAAATATCCTGGATACCAACTGCATCACAAGTACGCATAACAGCAGATATATTGTGTGGATCATTTACATTTTCCATCACCACCGTTAAATTGGTTTGTCTATTTTTTATCACCGATAACATACGGTTGTAGCGCTCAGGCGTCATGTGCAGTAATTTATAGTAGCGTAATACCTAAACCAGGTTTATCAGATATAGTAACTACGCCGTTGTCAAATGTGATGCCTGTAGCTATATCTTCCGATAACAATAACGGCCCATCCATATCTACATGATCGAGTTGTGGTAAAAAATGCGCGATGGCCGCAGAACCAATGCTAGACTCATTCATAGAGCCCATCATCACTTTTAAACCAAGGCCACGGGCTGTTTCAATCATACGAAGTGCAGGTGTAGGCCCACTACATTTGGTAAGCTTAATATTTATTCCATGAAAGTGCCCTGCACATTTTTTAACATCGGATTCCATCACACAACTTTCATCGGCGTATAATGGAAGCCCCGATTTTTCAAATAATATTTTCATTCCTTCCCAATTGTCTTTTGCGAGTGGTTGCTCAATAAATTCGACACCCATTTTTGCAAGCATCGGGATTTTTAAAAGTGCTTCTTCGGTGGTCCAACCCGCATTGGCATCCACCCTAAAAACAGCACTCGTAGCACTTGTTAAGGCTTCCATGATTTCAATATCCTCAGGCGTACCTAATTTTATTTTATACACAGGCCAAGGTTTGGCCTTCATTTTTTCAAGCATTTTGGGTATGGTGTCAATACCAATGGTATAATCCGTTACAGGTGTATTTTGCCAAGTTGTATTCCATAATGCATAAAGCGGCTGCCCCTTCATTTTACCATATAAATCCCAGCATGCCATGTCAAGCGCCGATACTAAAAATGGATTGTGCGGAAACAAATGATGTAAATAATGCCAATAACGCGCAGGATCTGTAAGTGCAAATTTTTCAACCATTGCTCTTTTTGATTCGAGGTCCTCTATCATTTTTTCTACTGTGATTTCGTAATATACAATGGCAGGTGCTTCCCCAAAACCTGTAAAATTACCCAGCGACAATGAAACAACAAGAGATGGCTGATGCGTTTTTGTACGACCATTTGAAATCGTAAACGGATACTCGAACGGTAAGGAGGTAGATTTATAATTGAGTTGCAATGCGTATGTTTTAGGTAGGACAAATATAAAGCAGAATCTTGTACAAAGACCCTCTTATGCCCTACCACTAGAAGCGATGCAAGTATGTAGTTCACTATTAAAACTATCTTGCTCCAATAAATTTTCGAGGGTTATATGCATACGGTACTGCCAGTAATGAGACGGGTTGGCAGGCACATTAATCCGCTCATCATTTGGGTTTTGTCTACGCAAATTGGCATCGATACCAAGTAAATCTTGCAACTGGAAAGTGCTCCACATAGCAGGTGCATGCAAATGCTGCATAATTATGGCCTTATTAATATATGCTTCACAAAACTGAGGTGCCTTACCGGACTCACCTAAAATATGGTTATAAAAAGCCTGCGTTTGATGTTCATTTTCTTCCCACCAACCTCTAATGGTACTCATATCATGTGTAGATGGTGTTACTACACTTAAATACGGCGCATCTTTGGGATGGAAAAAGAGCGTGTGTGGGTTTTTAGGCATCCTTTGAATTTCGAGGCTTAATAACCCCAATTGATGCATCACATCGGGCACACAAGAAGGCACGAGGCCTAGGTCCTCACCACACACAAGCATATTGGTAACTCGCTTCAACGCTGGTAATTTGTTAAGGGCTTCTTTTTTCCAAAAATCGTCTTGTCTTCTAAAAAAATAATCGACGTATAATTCTTTTAGTTGGTGCTGAACAGACCCATCTAGTCCTTTAAAGGCAGCCGTATTTTCGATACCAAACCGAACATGATAAAAATGTCCACCTGCGTATGCTTTTTCTTTGGCTTCTATAAAAATAACATTGCTAATAAGGTTAAATAAACCCTGCTTTATTTTTTGATGATAATCAGTAACAGGTAGATCCGCAAAATGTTTTTCAACCAAACGCTGGGTTGCAAAATTTGATTTTAAAGTATACTTTCCAAAACCATCATAAATTAAAAACTCAGCTTTTACCACTTCATTATCGTAACCAAAATAATCCCACAACACTTTTTCCGTAATGACAGGCTTAGCATACTCCTTGACACTGATATGAATAACACGCTCCTTTAATTCATTTTCATGAACAGGAATCGCAGGAACAAAATGACCTAATATTCCTTCAACAGCGTCCATTGGAATACTCCAAATTCTAAAGAAACCTAAAATATGATCAATTCTAAACGCATCAAAATACAAACTCATTTGCTCGAAGCGTTGCTTCCACCATGCAAAACTATTAGTGGTCATCTCTTCCCAATTGTACGTGGGGAAACCCCAGTTTTGCCCAGCTACAGCAAAATCATCGGGAGGAGCACCGGCTTGCATACCCATGTGAAATAAATTAGGATGTTGCCATGCATCAACGCCATATCTGTAGACACCAATGGCAATATCACCTTTTACAATTACGCCGTTTTCATGTGCATATGCAGTTGCTTCTCTTAATTGAACATCAAGGATGTACTGAATAAAATAATATTTTTCAATAACTGCCTTAATAGCTGCATCAGCATGTATCAAAGATTCAAAATCTGATTTCGAATATATCTTATGCGTTGGCCATGCATTAAAATCGATGGTACCATAAGCATCCCTACAATAACAAAACGCAGCATAGGGTTCTAACCAGTGCTGGTGATTGGTATAAAAATCTTTAAACCCTTTGCTAGCAAGGGTTTTATCACCTACCACTGCATATACTTCATCTAGTATTTCATATTTCATTCTAGATACTGCTTCATAATCCACAACTTCACGTGTATTGAGTTTTTCTTTTGCAGCCGTAAGCTTTGTAACTAATTTTTTATTTGAAGCAGGAATTAACACATCAATGTTTATATAAATTGGATGAAGAGCAAACGCAGAAATAGCAGCATATGGATAAGAGTCTTTCCATGAATGCGTTGCAGTTGTATCATTGATGGGCAGTAATTGTATTTTTTTAAGACCTACTTTTTTAGCCCAGTCTACCAACAATTTAATATCAGCAAACTCTCCAACTCCTAACCCATTATTTGATCGCAAACTAAATACTGGAATGGCAACACCTGCTCCTTTCCATGTATTGTTGGGCAAATAGGTAAAGCCATCATTTACAATTGTAGTATTGTCTTTTGATGGAGCGTCTTCTAATATTCTATTGTTTCCATTTTCAAAAACAACAAATGATTTATTGACAACATCATATATCCCGTACTTATAGGCAATGGGGAATGTGGCTTTTGATAAATCTAATGATACAGAAAAATAATCTTCTCCATCTTTACGGGAAAGTAAAATTGGATTTTTTGAATCCCATGCATGTACATATTTATTATCTCCCAATAAACATATTGTTTGTGTGGGGGTTAATAAAGGACTTTTTACTTTTAATTGATGCGTAACAAGTTTTGGTTTTGCAACTTCAACAGTTGCATAGCTATTTTTTAAAAGTACCTTTTTAAAGGGCTCTGTATAAAAAGCATTTTCGAAATACCCTGCTGCATTCCAACTATCTAGAAGTAAAACTGATTTGGTTTTGATGGCAGACGGGTTAAATGATTTATCATTCCCCCAATCATAACTCATGGTACCATCTCCATTTTTTATAACGTATTGGTAGCTAATGCTTTCATCTACCATGTCGTTAGCACCAAATGGAAGTGTTAGTTTCCAGAAATTTTCGTTGAAATATTGGAGAGGAACGGCTTTTTCGATGTCGTTGTTTCCTAAAAGTGGATGATTCCCAACAACATAAATAGTTTGTCCAAACTGTGTTGTAAACCTTAATTGAAATACCAAGGTGAAGCCAATAGCCTTTTTTGATACAAGACTAGACGCAGATATTACATCAACCTCTTTAGCAGTAAGGGTCTCCAAATTCTTTTCCTTGGCCAACACAATCGTTTTATTACTCGCTAAATTAATAAACAATGTGTAATTATCACACAATAGTTCTAAAAATTTAACCGATTATCATGTCGGCCCCTTTTTGGGCAATCATGATGGTTGCGGCGTTGGTATTGCCAGAAACAATGGTGGGCATAATGGAAGCGTCAATAACCCGTAAATTTGCTATTCCATGCACTTTAAGTTCATGATTGACAACCGCTTGCGCATCATTCCCCATTTTGCATGTACCTACCGGATGGTATAGCGTTTCGAGTGATTTATTGATATGTTCATTAATGATTTGGTCCGAAACTGGGGATACAGGTAAGAGCATTTCGCCTTCTTTATACGCGTCAAAAGCCGGGGAATGGAGCACTTCGATGGCCTTTTTCAACCCTTTTACAAGCATTGCACGGTCATGGCTATCGGACAGTGGATTGAGCTGAATGCTAGGTGGTTCCGATGGATTTGAAGATTTTAGCTTAACCTGCCCCCTACTTTTTGGATGGAGCACAATGGACATGATCGAAAATCCACTGTAGGTAGGATAGGTATTAACATTATAAATGTCGGTACTATAATCAGGCTTGATGGTAAGCGGTACAAAATGAAACTGAATATTGGGCTGCCCTTCACCCAAACTTCCATCTTCTTCCATTTTTAAAAAAGCATTGGCTTCTAGCGGACTATTGGATAATGGCCCCGTTTTAAACAATATATGCTGTAGCCCAGCCATCAACATTTTAGTGGGTTTTAAAAGATCATTTCCAGTTGGAACCGTTGCAAGTGCGCTTGCTCCACTCCATACATGGTCTTGTAGGTTTTTTCCTACACCTGGCAAATGTTTAACCGCAATAATGCCATGTTTAGATAACTCATTAACATCACCAATTCCGGATAACATTAATATTTGTGGAGATTGAATCGTACCAGCAGAAACAATAACTTCTTTATTGCAATTGTAAATTTCAGTTTGACCATGTTTATTTTTTACTTCTACCCCAACCGCAGCACCAGATTCCAACAAAATTCTTTTAACATAGGTGTGCGTTAACACCATTAAATTTTTTCTTTTAAGTATCGGCTTTAAAAATGCGGCAGCTGTACTATGACGCTGATTATTTTTTATCGTAAACTGCAAAAGACAAGCCCCTAATTGCTCAGCACCATTATAATCTGAATTGGTGTGTATGCCTTTCTGGGCGCAGGCTTCAACAAATGCAGTTGCAACATTAGAAGGTGACGCTGCATGTGTTACATGCATAAGGCCATCCTTTCCATGGTATTCACCATCAAAATTTTGGTTGTTCTCCGACATTTTAAAATAAGGAAGTACCGATGCATAATCCCATCCTTCGTTTCCATCTGCGGCCCAATCATCATAATCTTTTTTATTACCCCTAACATAGGCCATTGCATTGGTGGAACTACACCCACCCAATACTTTTCCGCGCGGTATAAATAATTTTCTATTGTCTATTGCTTCAGAAGGCTCTGTCCAAAAAGCCCAATCAACTTCTGTATGATTTAATTTTGAATAAGCCCCCGGAATATTAATTTCCTTTTTAGAATCGGGTCCGCCCGCTTCTATTAATAATACTTTATGGGCTGGATTTTCCGACAATCGATTTGCCAAAACACAACCCGCCGAGCCTGCCCCAATAATTATATAATCATATAGCATACTTAAATATAATAAAAAAGACAAAAGAACGTATTTTTAGGGCCAGCTATGACGGAGAAAAAAGCACATCCACTTGTAATTTACACAGACGGTTCATCGAGAGGTAACCCAGGTAATGGTGGCTATGGTGCCATATTAATTTGGGGAGATAAAGTAAAAGAACTTTGGGGTGGTTACAAATACACCACCAATAACCGCATGGAGTTAATGGGTGTGATTCAAGCACTCATGGCTGTAACCAAAAAAAATATTACAATAACTATTTATACCGATAGCCAGTACATTGTAAATAGTGTAGAAAAAAAATGGCTTGATAACTGGATTAAAACCGATTTTAAAGGCGGCAAAAAAAACAAAGATCTCTGGCTAACTTATGCAAGCCTTGCCAAAGATTTTACCATCAAATTTGTTTGGGTAAAAGGACACGCAAATAATGCATACAATAACCGTTGCGATGAGTTAGCTACTGCTGCCGCAGATGATACAAACTTATTAGAAGACGAGGGATATGAGGGATAATTGACTAAATAACCCAAAAACCAATCAGAAGCTAACTATGCAATAACTTTATTGTTTTTAGTAAATAAACTATAAGCGCCAAACAACACAGCACCAAATATAAAAGTAGCTAAAAGACTATTGCTATAAAAAGGAACACCATCTACGTAACACTGCATTAATCCAGCAAATGTTTTTGGTCTATTCCATCCACCACCAAAAGCCCAAACGGTAAAATTAGAAAGTAAAAAGTATGCAGTAGGACCCGCTAAAAAAGCAAGCGCAACAGACACTACTTTTTTTGTTTGAATTAAAAATCCAAAAGCTGCAAGTCCAGCAATTAAAATATAGTTTAACCACTGTCCACTATAAAAACCTTGATAATCGGTTAAATGATTGATGTACAATACTTCAAAAAGTAAATCCGAAATAAACATGGAAATAAGAGGCATCGCAAACGCCCACTTTTTATTGTTCATACAAATAGCTCCACTAAATAATGCAATGGCTATTTGAGGCGCAAAACCCATGGGCCTGTTAGGCATTATTCTATAAAGAGCACTAGCTAAAATAGTAAGAACTAATGGGGCAATAATTGATCTAGAAATTTTCATGTATATATCGTTTCAAAACAAAAATAAGTACTTAGTCACATTTTTAAGTGGCTCAATTTTCCTCATGTTGTGAATAAGCTACCAAAGAAGGTACAAATGCTCTATAAATAAGGGTTTTACCAGACGCATGTATGTTTAACTTATTCCCAGGAAAAACAACAAAAGCTTCACCTGTTTTAACGCTCATTTGGTTGTTTACAACGCAACCACCTTCTACTACTAAAAACATATCAATGCTCTCAGCTGTATAGTTATAGCTACTAGTACCATCAAGCGTAATGGAAGCAATCCCAAAATCTTGAGTAGGTGCAGGATAGACGCTCTCGCCCATACAAGGCTTAGTGCCCTCAATGATTACAGGCTCAATGTGCTCGAATCTGATATTTTTAATGAGTTCAGGCACATCTATATGCTTGGGGGTAAGACCTCCTCTTAAAACATTGTCACTGTTTGCCATGAGTTCTACATTTTGGCCTTCCAAATAAGCATGTGGCACACCTGCATCCTGAAATATACCCTGACCAGGCATGATACAAACAATATTAAAAAGAAACAAAGAAAATACACCCTTATCAATAGGATAAATGCCATTTGAATTTTCATACAATTTTGCAACCCACCATTCTGGACTTGTCTTATCTATTTTCCCATCTTGCTTATTGCGCAAAGCTCTTTTAACAACAGGACCTAATAAACTATCAACTTGGGCCTGCTCCATTTCCATTAAAAAAGTATACAAGCTAGATAAGCCTTCAGATTTATACAAGGGTAATAATACCTGAAATTCTGCGGAATTTTCTAGGGTTTCAAATATTTCTGATTCAGATTTAAATCCATGTAACAGCCAGAACTCACTCATAGCCAGCATAATCTCTGGTTTATGATTTTTGTCCTTATAGTTACGGTTTGGTGCATTTAAAGGCACTCCTGCTGCTTCCTCCTTTTCAAAAGCTAGTTTCGCATATTCCTTGGTAGGATGCACCTGTATAGAAAGCATATCCTTAACATCAAGTACTTTAAACAAATATGGAAGTCCCCCAAAGTGGGTTAAAACAGGTTCAGATAAGGCAGCTTTTGGATCAGACGCAATGACCTCCGAAAGTAAAATTGGTTGCTTATTTACCTCAATGGTAGATGGGCCACTTGCATGAACCCCTAGCCAGTACTCCGCAAATGGAGCTTGATTGGGGTTTTCAATAGAAAGCAATTGAGGTAAAAATGAAGTACCACCCCAACTATAATGCTGCACCGAACCGGTTAATTTATGAACGTTATAATCAAATGACATATCCCCTTTTTTATAGAAACGAAAAATGCAGTCATATGTTTTACAAGAACCACAATAATATACAAACAGGTAAGCTAGGTGAACAATTAGCTGCCACCTACCTTCAAAACATGGGGTATACCCTACTTGACCTCAATTGGAGACACCGTCACTGGGAATTAGACATTGTTGCAGCGCTTGACAGCACACTTCATTTTGTAGAGGTAAAAACGAGAACCAGCCTCCAATTTGGGTACCCCGAACAACATATTTCGGTTAAAAAAATGAAGCATTTAAAAAATGCGGCTTGCCATTATCACTACCTACACGCAAACTACAAAAACATTCAGTTTGATGTGATAGCTATTAACTTTGAACCCTGTAAAGAACCGCTAATTTATTTTATGGAGGACATTTACTTTTAGTCATGTCTTAGTAACGCTCCATCATTTTTTCAACCATCTTAAAAGTTGCTGGACAGTATGAAATGTTTTGCTTGTGCACGTGCAGGTATTCTACAAATTTTTTCTTTTTGAGGTGCGGGAAACCTGCACAGTCTGCGGGTCTCACCTCATAAATAGCACACATATTGGTGCTCAAATTTAAAAAATGACAAGGTTGAGATACATTGATCCAATCTTTGTCTTTTGCATCATACTCCAACCATGTAGCTTTAAACTCTGTGGGAGAAATATTAAAATGACCGGCAATTCTTTTGATATCGGTTACTGTAAATGTGGGACTCATGCTTTTACAGCAATTGGCACAACTTAAACAATCCACTTCTCTCCAAACTTCTGCATCAATTACAGGTGCATTTTTATCTAGGTCTTTTGGGGGCTTACGACCAATTTTTGACAAGAAACTTTTAAAAGATTTTTCGTGCTTTTTTGCCCTTTGTTTAAACGACTTAAGATTCACCTTCATTTCTTGACTTTACTTATAATAAATTTGGTGTCGCAATATCGGTTAGCTTACCTTCATTTCCAAATTAACCGGTCAAGACAGCGTTTTTAATAATTATCCGATGTGGGAAGCCTATAAAAAAGGATACAAAGCCTACTTAAGATTGGAAAAATCTTTAAGTGACCACTCCGTGGAAGCCTACCTGCATGATGTTACCAAACTAACCCAGTATTTACAAGTTGTGAATCAAGAAAAAAATCCTGCATCCCTTACCCTCAAAGACTTACAGGCTTTTGTAAAATGGATTGGAGAACTTGGTATGGGCGCTACCACACAAGCTCGTATAATATCTGGGATCAGAAGTTTTTATAAATACCTCTTGACAGAACAACTCATTACCATTGACCCATCTACCCTACTGGAAGCTCCAAAAACCAGACGAAAATTACCGGACACTTTAAGTTTTGAGGAAATAGAAACACTTATTGACGCCATCGATTTATCGAGCCCCGAGGGTACACGAAATAAAGCGATTTTAGAGACCATGTATAGTTGTGGATTACGTGTAAGTGAACTAATAAGGCTAAAAATTTCTTGTCTCTACCTAGACATAGGCTTTATCCGCGTAATTGGTAAAGGCGATAAAGAAAGACTCGTACCTATTGGATCAGACGCTATTAAATGCATTAAAACATACAAAGACACGGTTAGATCACACCAAAGCATTTCAGAAAAAAACCAGGACATCCTTTTTTTAAATAGACGGGGCAATGCACTTAGCCGCGTGATGATATTTTATATTATTAAAAGTCTTGCGCTTACAGCCGGCATCACAAAAGTGATTTCACCACATACGTTTAGGCATAGTTTTGCTACCCATTTGGTAGAAGGGGGCGCCGATTTAAGAGCCGTTCAAGAAATGCTGGGCCACGAGAGCATTACAACCACCGAAATTTACACCCACCTCAACCGCGATTTTTTAAGGGATACCCTTCAACAGTTTCACCCAGCTTTTAAAAAATAGTGTTAGGTTTGCTATTCTAAAAACATAAATTTTTACCTATGAAAAAAATACTCTTCATTGTAGCAGCTTTTGTTACAACAATTGCCAGCGCGCAAATTAAAATGCCTGCGCCAAGTACTACACAAAAAATCAACCAAGATTTTGGTATGGGGGCTATCGAACTTACCTACTCTCGTCCCAACATTAAAGGCCGTACGGTATTAAAAGAAAAAAGTGAATTAGCGCCTCTTGGAAGCTTATGGCGCCTTGGTGCAAACGCAGCCACTAAAATTAAATTCACTGATAAGGTAACCATTGGTGGTACCGAATTAGAAGCGGGCACTTATGTTATTTATGCAATCCCTGGTAAAGAAATCTGGGACGTGATTATCAATAAAGGATTAAACAATTGGGGGTCCGACGGTTACAAAGAAGCAGAAGACGTTGTGCGCGTAAAAGTTAAAGCGCAAAAAACAATCAATTTTGCAGAAACTTTTACCATGCAGTTCGCAAACATCGCATCTGAAACATGTGAACTACATATGGCTTGGGCTGGCGTACAAGTAGCATTACCAATTAGCACCAATATTAAAGACCGTGTACGCGCACAAGTAGAAAAAGCTTTAGCTGCAGATAACATTCAGGCTAACACTTACAATACTGCTGCTAATTTTTATTACGAGTTTGATAAAGATTACAACAAGGCACTTGTAAATATTACCAAAGCTGTTGAAGGCAACAAAGAAGCTTATTGGATGCTACTTTTAAAAGCTAGAATTGAAAAAGCACTAGGCGACAAAGTAAGCGCTAAAGCAAGTGCTCAAAAATGCATTGATATTGCTACTGGTAAAAATGCAGACTATGTAACGTTTGCAAATGAACTTATTAAAAGTTTATAATTATAATTGCGTTTAAAAACGCAATATTCAACATAAAAAAGGCCCGCCGTTGGAATCAGTCCAATTCGGCGGGCCTTTTTACTTGCGTTCAATTATTTTTTCTCTGCCATATCAGGAATCGCTTCTACCTTGTAAGCACCTGCATCTAGCTTGGCTTTTGTTTCAGTAAATGCAACCAATGTTTCCTGGATATCAGCATCGGTATGTGAAGCTGTTGGAATTAAGCGGTAAATAATATGTCCTTTTGGAATTACTGGATAAACCACAATAGAGCAAAATATTTTATAATTTTCGCGGAGGTCCATCACCATTGCAGTGGCTTCTTCTACACCACCCTTCATGTACACAGGTGTTACTGGCGTATCGGTTTTTCCAATATCAAAACCACGCTCTTTTAAACCTGCTTGTAATTTTAATGCATTGCTCCATAACTTTTCTTTAAGCTCTGGCATCGTGCGTAGCATTTCTAAGCGCTTTAAATTTCCAATAACAAGTGGCATTGGTAAACTCTTAGCAAATATTTGCGAACGAATATTGTAACGAATAAAATCGATGATGGCTTTATCACCCGCTAAAAATGCACCGATAGAAGCCATTGATTTTGCAAAAGTAGAAAAGTATAAATCAATCGCGTCTTGACAACCTTGTGCTTCACCAGCACCTGCACCTGTTTTACCAAGGGTACCAAAACCATGGGCATCATCTACAAGCAATCTAAAATCATATTTGCCTTTAAGCGCAGCAATTTCTTTTAGTTTTCCCTGATCACCAGCCATTCCAAAAACACCTTCTGTGATTACTAGAATACCGCCCGCCTTTTGCTTTTCAATAAGTGCCGTTGCACGTTGCATTTGTTTTTCAAAATCTTCTAGGTCGTTGTGCTTAAACACATAACGGTGACCTGGATGTAAACGAAGGCCATCAATAATACATGCATGGCTTTCTGCATCATACACGATTACATCATGTCTGCCGCAAATAGCATCGATGGTACTCATGATACCTTGGTAACCAAAGTTCATTAAAATAGCGTCTTGCTTAAAAACAAACGCAGCCAATTCACTTTCTAGTTGCTCGTGCTGATCCGTGTTACCACTCATCATACGTGCACCCATTGGAGAAGCTAAACCATATGCTGCTGCTGCATCTGCATCTGTTTTTCTAATTTCAGGATGATTGGCTAAACCTAAATAGTTATTTAAGCTCCATACAATCATGTCTTTTCCTCTAAATTTCATTCTACTACCTATTTCACCTTCTAACTTAGGGAAAGCAAAATAGCCATGTGCTCTTTCTCTGTGCTGACCTAATGGTCCAGCGTTCTTAAGGAGTTTCTCAAAGATGTCTGCCATATATTATCATTATTTCTTTGGTAATCAATAAAAATTGATGCAAAATTAATCTATTTATGCACTCAATAAGTGGTGGATTTATGCACCATTGTGTACCTTAGTCGCAGAAATATGTTAAAAACGCATTGTAATACCCCATTTTTTATGAAAAAGCACTTGATTGTAAGCCTTTTAGGAATGTTTTTGTTATCTGCTAGCAATGCTGTTAGCGCTCAAAAAACAACAACAGCAGCAGCACAAAAAGCAGGTTTAGCGCCTGTTGTGGCCAGACCTAAGCTTGTTGTAGGGATTGTAGTAGATCAAATGCGCTGGGATTATCTAGTGCGTTTTAGACCTTTATTTAAAGTAAATGGTGGTTTAACCAGGTTGCTAAGCCAAGGTTACTCTTGCGAAAATAATTTTATCCCTTATACCCCAACGGTTACTGCGTGTGGTCACACTTGTGCTTATACAGGATCAGTTCCGGCCATTCACGGCATTACAGGCAATGCTTGGTGGGACAATCAACTCATGCGCAGCGTGTATTGTAGTGAAGACAAAACCGTTAAAGGTGTTGGTAGTAAAACAGATGCGGATGGTCAAATGAGTCCACGCAATATGCTAACTACTACTATTGGTGACGAGTTAAGACTTGCCACTAATTTTAAAAGTAAAGTGGTAGGTATTGCCATTAAAGATAGAGGTGCTATTTTACCAGCAGGCCATAGTGCAACAGGTGCTTATTGGTATGAAGGCGCTTCTGGCAATTTTATTACAAGCACTTATTACACCAATCAATTACCTGCTTGGGTAACTGAATTTAACAATAGAAAAGTTGTTGACTCATTATACAAACTTGGTTGGAATACGGTTTTACCAACTGCTACTTACGCCGATTATGCAACCTCTGATCAAAAAGAGTTTGAAGGCAAACCATTTGGTAAAGATGCAGTAGGGTTCCCTTATGATTTATCAAAATTTGTTGGCAAAGATTACGGTAAAATTTCTTCTACGCCACACGGTAATACACTTACAACAGAAATGGCCAAGGCTGCTGTTATTGCAGAAAAATTAGGTCAGTCTGGTAACACAGATATGCTAACGGTAAGTTATTCATCTCCAGATTATATTGGTCATTCTTTTGGACCTAATTCATGGGAAAATGTGGATGATTATGTGAGACTTGATGAAGAATTAGGCAGGTTTTTTGCATTCTTAGATGCACAAGTTGGAAACGGGCAGTACACTGTTTTTTTAACCGCAGACCACGCCGTAGCGCATGTTCCAGGCTTTATGAATGAAAATAAATTACCTGGCGGAACGGTAAATGATGCAGCCATTCAAAAAGAAATGAACGCACAATTAAAAGCGGTATATGGTATCGATAATTTAGTAGTGAGCATGTACAATTATCAGGTGCATTTAAACCACAATAAATTAGATTCTGCAAAAATGGATGATGCGCCTATTAAAAAATGGATTGCGAGTTACATGAAAAAAAATGAAGCAGTAGCCAATGCATTTCCTACCTCAGACATCATGACAACGCCCATCAATAAAACACTGCGTGAAATGCTCGCCAATGGATTTTATCCACGCAGAAGTGGCGATGTTCAAATCATATTTAAACCTGGCTATATAGATGGTGGCAACACTGGCACTACACATGGATTATGGTATCCCTACGATGCGCATATTCCATTATTATGGTATGGCTATGGTATCAATAAAGGAAGCTCACACAAAGAAACCTACATGACGGATATTGCCGTAACACTTGCTGCACTATTAAAAGTACAAATGCCAAATGGTGCAGTTGGTAAAGTAATTGAAGAAGTCATTAAAAAATAATTACGATATAAAGCGCGCGTGCAAGGCAAGCACCTGTGGAATTACAAGTGAGGCATCATTATTGTCAATCACAAAATTGCAGCGCTTCATTTTTTCTGTGTCCTCTAATTGATGTTGCATTCGACTTAGCACTTCTTCGCGAGGCACATGGTCTCTTGCCATCACTCTGGCAATGCGCAGTTCCTCTGGTGCAGTTACACCAATAATGTAATCGAGCCCTTCATTTGTTCCAGCTTCAAAAAGTAATGCAGCTTCTTTAATGATATAGGGTCTGTTTCTATAACCAGAAGCCCATTTGTCTGCTGCTGCGATGGTAGCCGGATGCACTAACGCATTTAGCTTTGCCAGCTGGTTTGGGTTATTAAAAACAAGGGTTGCTAAATACTTTCTATCTAGCAACCCGTTCTTATATGTTTCAGATCCAAATGCGGCAATCACTTGTTCGCGAAGTATTGGATCCGTATTTAATATATTTTTTGCAGTGGCATCAGCGTCAAAAACAGGTACACCCAGTACTTTAAAAATACCTGCTACCGTTGATTTACCGGCACCAATGCCTCCTGTAATACCAATTTTAAGCATTTGCTGCTTTAGCAATCGCTAAAGTCCAATCCATGCTAATAGAAGACTTTTCAATTTTAAGGTAGCTACCAGGGCTAACTTCTAATTGTAGTGTTCCATCTTCATTGATTTTATTGATGGTACCATGAATACCAGCGATGGTAACAATACGATCACCCTTTTGCATGTTATCAATAAATTTCTTTTGGTCTTTTGCTTTTTTAGCTTGCGGACGAATCATGAATAACCAGAAAACTAAAATAATAGCACCCATCATTACTAATTGTACCATACCGCCTCCACCTTGCTGTGGATTACCTGCTAACAATACTAAACTTAAACTGTTCATCTCTATTTTTTTTTGTTATTTGAAGCATTAAAATTAACCTTTTGAATCTTACCAGACTCTGTTAATTCTTTATGAATATTATCTAAAATACCGTTTACAAATTGACCACTTTGCGCTGTGCTGTAATCCTTTGCCAAATCAATATACTCATTTATGGTTACTTTGGTAGGAATGGTTTCAAAAAATAACAATTCGCAAACACCCATACGCATCAAAATCATATCCAAAAGGGCGATACGCTCCGCGTCCCAATTTTTTAATTTAGGCTTAATCAAATCGGCGGCTACTTGTTTTTTGTCGATGGTTGTTTCAAGTAAACTTTGAGCAAACTGCCATTTTTCGGCACCCACCATTTCTAATAAGTTAACACCAGCTGGTTTTTGAATATAGTTTAATACGAGCTGCTCCATCATGTCTGCATCATCGTCCCAGTTATGAAACACTTCTTCAATATGCTCGATAAAAGCCTCATTAGGCAGCATTAGGTTGGTAAAAATAAATTTGATGATTTCTTTTTCCTTGGCCTTATCTCTTGCGTCACTTGCCGTATACAACTGATAAATATCTGACGCCGTTAAAGCATCAAATGTTTTTTTAAGGAGGTCTTTTGAAATGGTATGATGGGGCTTAAACACTTCTACTGCCTCTTTAAAGGTTTCACTTTCAATGATTTCCCACAAAAGTGAGTTTCCGGCAATTTTAGTATTTACGTTTAAATCTTCGTTAGAAGGAAGGTTACGTGCTGCACGGTTAAAAGCACTGGTTTCGGCGTAACGGGCAACTTCTGTAATGTAATAAAGGAGGTAAACGAATAGCTCATTACTCAGATCAAGCTGTTTTTTAAGCACTTGCACCGGTTTTGGTAACTTGGCTCCTGCATCGGCAGTTTCTATGATATAGAGCAACTGCATCACTTTCACACGAATATTTCTTCTACTTATCATCTGGTAAGAACTTATTTGGGTGGGCAAATGTAGAAAGAAATTGCCCAAAAACCACCTAAAAATGAAAATTTGACACTTCTAAACCAAAACTTACTGCATCTTTGCCGCCCGTTCTGACAGGCTTTCGCCAATTTAGGTAGGATACCAGGGTAAACCCTGAAATTTTGACCTAGCAAACCCATTGGCATAATAATAGATGAATAGGTACTGTTCTGGTTAACGATTTACGTTTAGGAACAGATTTTTTAACTCAAACATTAAAAAACAAATAC